>WNGM01002837.1_pt1 | contig 25905 bp, 17 predicted proteins | sample 5400571 | NCBI WGS metagenome assembly WNGM01 (sample SAMN13153378, study PRJNA577476) | soil metagenome | isolation source: 100 cm soil or saprolite under Garry oak tree replicate 2 | place: USA:California | collected 2016-06-15 | reverse complement strand
TCGTCGAGGAAGGCGTACGGCTTGGCGTTGATCACCTCGTGCGCGAGCGGGGACGGCTCCGTCGTGTCGCGCGCCACGAGCGTGAACTGCCCCGCCGCCATTCCTTCGAGCACGCCTTTCAGGCCTGGGAAGTCCATCGCCTCGAGCAGACAATCCGCGATGGTCTGTTGCACCAGCGGGTGATCGGGAATCTCGCGGTCCCCCACGAGGTTTTCGGGGCACGCGAGCTGGTCGGGGAACACGGCGGCGACCAAGTCCTCCGCATCCATACGCTGGAGCGGCGTGGGAACCTTCTTCCCGCCGCGCGCGCGCAGCACGGCCAGCGCCCGGGTCGCGTTCCAGCGCCAGCGCGAGCCGAACATCGGCGCGTCGAGCATCGCCTGCACCAACAGATGCTCCGCGGTCTCGGGCTTCAGATACTGGAACACATCCTCGAGGGGGAAGCTGTGCTGGGGTCCGAGCGACAGGACGATCGCGTCTTCGGTGGCGGCGGCCTGGAGCTCGAAGTTGAAGCTGCGGCAGAACCGCTTGCGGAGGGCGAGTCCCCACGCGCGGTTCACGCGACTCCCGAACGGCGCGTGCAGCACGAGCTGCATCCCGCCCGCCTCGTCGAAGAAGCGCTCCAGCACGAGGGTCTCCTGCGTCGGGATGACTCCCAGGATCTTCTTCGAGGCGGCGAGATACTCGATCATCTGACGGGCGGCGGGCTCGGGGACGCCCGGGATCTCGCCCGCAAGCCAGGTGGTGGCCTCGCCCAGATCCACGAGTCGGCCGTCGACGTCCCGGCGCAGCCGGGACACTTCCTGTGACAGCTCCGGCGTGCGACCCGGCGCCTCGCCCAGCCAGAAGGGGATCGATGGAGGCTGGCCTTGGGCGTCGACGACGCGCACCTGGCCCGACTCGATTTTCTGGATCAGATACGACCGGTTGCCCAGCTGGAAGATGTCGCCCGGCATGCTCTCGATGGCGAAGTCTTCGTTGAGCGTTCCGACAAAGGTCTCGGTCGGCTCGAGGATCACGCGGTAGTCGCCGATGTCCGGTATGGCCCCGCCCGATGTGAGCGCGGCGAGCCGGGCGCCGCGCCGCGCGCGCAGCCGGCGATTCACGCCATCGTAATGGACGTACGCGCCACGCCGCCCTCGCCGCGTGGTGAATCCCTCGGCCAGCATCTGCACCACGGCGTCGAAATCCTTGCGCGACACGTCGCGGTACGGGTACGCCCCCCGCACCAGCTCAAACAACGCATCCTCCTGCCACTCCTCGCACGCCACCGCCGCCACGATCTGCTGCGCCAGGATGTCGAGGGGATGCGTCGGGATGATCAGCCGGTCGAGCGTGCGCTCCCGGGCGGCCCGCACCAGCGCCGCACACTCGATCAGCTCGTCGCGCGACAGCGGGAACAGCCGGCCTTTCGGCACGGCGGCCAGGTGATGTCCCGATCTCCCCACGCGCTGCAGCAGCGTCGCGATCGAGCGCGTCGAGCCGATCTGACACACCAGGTCCACGGCGCCGATGTCGATCCCCAGCTCGAGCGACGCGGTCGCGACCAGCGCCTTGAGCTTCCCCTCCTTGAGTCGCGTCTCAGCGTCGAGGCGCTTTTCCTTGGAAAGGCTGCCGTGGTGCGACGTCACCTGGTCCGCGCCCAGCCGCTCGGAGAGATGCAGCGTCAGCCGCTCCGCCAGCCGGCGCGTGTTGACGAAGACCAGCGTGGTGCGATGCTCGAGGATCAGCTGCACCAGGCGCTCGTAGATCTCCTCCCACACCTCGGCCGCCATGACCGCCTCGAGCGGCGAGGAGGGAATCTCGATCGCCAGATCGAGCGTGCGCGCGTGGCCGGAGTCGATGATGCAGGTGCCAGGTGTTGGGTGGCGGGTGCCAGACAGAAAGGCGGCGATGTCCTCGATCGGCTTCTGGGTAGCCGACAGGCCGATCCGCTGCAAACGCCGGCCGGCGAGGTGCTCGAGCCGTTCGAGCGACAGCGCCAGGTGGCTTCCCCGCTTGTCGCGCGCCACGGCGTGGATCTCGTCCACGATCACGGTGCGTACGCCGCGCAGCATCTCGCGGGCGCGCTCGGACGTGAGGATGAGATAGAGGGACTCGGGGGTGGTGACGAGAATATGCGGGGGCCGCCGCACCATCTCCTGGCGCTCCGCGCCCGGCGTGTCGCCGGTCCGCACCAGCGTGCGGATCTCCACATCCGGCAGGCACAACGCTTCGAGCGTACGGCGGATCTCGGCGAGCGGCTCCGCCAGATTCTTCTGGACGTCGTTGGAGAGCGCCTTGAGCGGCGAGACGTACACGACCTGCGTGCCGTTCGTGAGCGTGCCCTCGAGGCCCTGACGCAAGAGTGAGTCGATGGCGGCGAGGAAGGCCGCGAACGTCTTGCCTGAGCCCGTGGGGGCCGCGATCAGGGCGTTCCCGCCCGCCTGAATGAGCGGCCAGGCGCGCTGCTGCGGCTCGGTCGGCTCGCGGAAACGGGACTCGAACCAGCGCTCGACGGCAGGATGAAAACCGGGCAAAGACATACCCGAAATATGGCGAAGATTTACCGAAGCAGCGACAGGCCCCGTGTCGCCGCGATACGTTCGACCGTTTCCCCGATCTTGTTGTTGGGCGTCGAGGCGCCCGCCGTGACCCCCACCGTCAGCGGGCCCGCGGGGAGCCACCCGGTCACCAGGCGCTCCTCCTTGGCCCCCACCGGACGGAAGCGGATCGACCCTGCCTCTGGGTCGACGCAGCTCGCATCCTCGATGTGGTAGGTCGGCGCCTTATCGTGGCAGATGGCGGCGAGGTGCGTGGTGTTGCTCGAGTTGTATCCCCCGATCACGACCATCAGGTCGAGCGGGTCGGCGATGAGCTTCAGCACCGCATCCTGCCGATCCTGGGTGGCCGAGCAGATCGTGTCGAAGGTACGGAAGTGCTCGGGCAGCGCCGCTTCGCCATAGCGCTTCGCCATGCTCTTCCGGAGCTCGGCCGCGATGGCGAGCGACTCCCCAGAGAGCATCGTGGTCTGATTCGCCACGCCGACGCGTACCAAGTCCTGTTCGGGATCGAAGCCAGGCGACATCGTGCCGGCGAAGCGCTGCAGGAACTGCTCCCCGCTCCCCGCTCCCTCGATGTACACGCACACTTCGCGCGCGTCCGCCATGTCGCGCACCACGAGATAGCGACCGGCCGGATACTTCGTGACCTGACTGGACGTCGCCTTCGTCTCCTCGTGGTAGTACTTGCCGTGGATCACGGCCGTGAATCCGTCCTTCGCGTACGAGTCCACGCGCTTCCAGACGTTGAGCACGGATCCGCACGTCGTGTCCACGAGCACGCACCCGACCGCGCGCAACCGCTCGAAATCCCTCACGGTAACCCCGAAGGCCGGAAGAATCACGACGTCCGCCGGCGTGACCCCGTTGAATTCAAAGTCACCGCCGTCCGGCCGGTGCAGGAATTCGACGCCCATACCCTGCAGTTTCTTGTTGACGTGCGGATTGTGGATGATCTCGCCTACCAGGAACACCCGGCGCTCGGGGAACTTGGTGCGGGTTTCGTAGGCGTATTCGACGGCGCGGTCCACGCCGTAGCAGAACCCAAACTCACGCGCGAGCCTGAACGTCAGCTCGCCGACCGCGAGAACGTACCCATGGGCGCGGATGCGATCCACCACCTGGCTGTGATAGTCGCCCGCGAGCGCGCCCTCGATCTCGCCCTTGAGCCCGAAGCCGCGGCGGAAGTAGGTCTGCTCCACGAGGTCAATCTAACCGAGCGCCCCGCCCGTCGCGTACGGCGGCCATCACGCGCTGCACCACGAGGACATCCTGGAACGGTGCCGGGCCCACGCGGTGCGTCACGGCCGCGGCTGGCAGGAAACCGTGTCCGTCTCGAGCGGCACCGCGTCGAACGAGGCCTCGAGTCCGACGCGCCCGGCAGCGGTCACGTCAAGCCCCGTACCGCGCGCGACGACCGTGAGGACGCCATCTGCCCTCCGCACCTCCACCGCGCCGCTATCGAGCGGCAGGCCGTGCGGCACATCGCCCATCATGTAGCGAACGCCCACGGTCGCGCCGCGCGGCGACACGGTGTCGCCCCGCTGCAGAAGCGGCCACGCGCCACCCGCCTGCGAGTCCGCTCGACTCCCGCCCTCGCGTAGCCACACCACCACGCCGTTCCCCTCGCTCGACCCTTGCAGCAGCAGCGCGCCACTCCCGGTACCCCCGTGACAGCGCCGAGCGCGCGCGGGAGCTTCGAATCGGATGGTGTCCTTGGGCGGTCGGATTACGCGCGCGTGCACTCGGCCCGCCTGCTCGGATGCGCTGCCACAGGCGGCGCCCAGCAGAGCAAGCACAAAAGCGGCGATCCGGGGCGCGCTCAGGGAGTCTCTCGCGCGCCCGGTGGGACCGTGATGCCGAGGACCGCCCGCGCGGCGGCGGGCGTCAGCGTGTGCGGAGCGAGCGCCTCGACCAGCCCTGAAGGCAGAGGGCGCGGTTTTAGCCCCTTCCGGTCGACGCATACCAGCACCATCCACCCCGCGGCACCGAGCCTCGACGGATCGTCGCGCAACACATCGAAGTTGAGTGTCATAGACTTGGTGCCGACGCGGCCGACGTACGTCGCGACACGCAGCCGGTCGTCCAGCCGCGCGGGGTAATGGAACTCGCTATGAACCGCCTTGCGCGGCAGAAAGATGTCGTAACGATCGAAGACCCGGGCGTAGGCGAGGCCGCACGCACGGAACAGCTCCGTCTCGGCGATCTCGAAGAAACGAACGTAGGACCCGTAAAAAATGATGCCGGCGAAGTCCACGTCGGACCACCGGACATATTCTTCGATGATGTACGGCTTGGCGGGCATCGCTTCCCGAACGGTGGAGCCCGAGCGGGAAGCTAGGGGGCGTCAATCCTCGACGCCAGCACGGCAGAGGGCGTTAGACGCGCGTCGCCGCGCCCGTGCCGCGGTGCCCGTTGGGCCGGAGCCCATAGGCACGCAACCGGCGCCACAGAGTGGTGCGGCTGATGCCAAGCCGTCGCGCGGTCTCGGCAAGCTTCCCGTGCGTCACCTCGAGCGTGTCGAGGATGGCCTGGCGCTCTCGCTCGGCCAGCGTCGGGCTGTCGACGCCGTCCGGCAGGAACACGACTTCGCCGAGCTCGAGCGAGCCCTGCTTCAGGGTGCGGGCCCGGCCACCGAACGCAATGAGCCGCTCGCGCACGTTCTCGCCCCGATGCGACACCCCGTCCCCGAGGGCGTCCAGGGTACGCCGCCCCCGCTGGTTCGCGTACACCATCCGGCCGTAGGGGTCGAAGACGATCACGCCCTCGCTGAATGTCTCCATGACGGCCTGCCCTAGAGGGGCGAAGCTCAGTGGAGCTGGAAGACTAGGGTTCTTTTCTCTCGCGGCCATACGTCCTTGTTTAGCCCAATGGGCAGGTCAAAGTTCCAGATGGCACCACCATAAGCTAGACCCGCGGAGCGTCCGGAGGTCACGGCGCGCGGCCATGGGTTTCTAGCGACGCCGGCCCCGCCTCCCGCCCCGCGCCAAGCGCTGCCGTTCCCCCCGGGATAGACCGCTCAGCTGGCGGCGCAGGTCGTCCAACGAATCCGACCGCACGGCCTCGCGCTTGCCCCGGATGACCGTAAAGCGGACCGGTCGGTCGAGCGGGGGCAGATCCCGCGGTTGCAAGCGTCGCGCCTGGCCCTCTTTGAGGCGCAGCCGCACGACGCCGACCCCCTGCTCCACCTCGTAATCCACCGGCACGCGATCACCGTAGAGGTGGACGGACGCCGGGAGTGCCTCCAGGGCACTGCGCTCCGACTCGGGCACTATCTCGTCTACGTCGAGGACCAGCCGCGCGTTGATGAACTCATCCCACGAGCCGACCCGGGCGAGCTGGGCCGCCAGTCGGGCACCCACGCGCTCCGTGGCCGCCTCGGTCAGTCGTCCCCCCGAGCGGCGCCAGTAGAAGCCGAGCCGCTCGAGCGCGCGCCGCACACGTGCCTGGTCGGGATGCGGCGTGTGACCGGCGAGGACGGCCTCGACCAGCGCCGCCCGCGCGGCGTCCGCGAGCTCCGGGCGAAACGGGCTCGGGAGCGGCTCGACGTCGCGCTCGAGCAGGAAGCCGAAATAGCTCACCGTCTGGACCCGCATCAGGCCCTCGTGCCGGCGTTGCCGCTCGAACACGACCGTAGGCGCGCCGCGCCGCGCGTAGCGGCGGATCGCGCGCTCGGGCAGCTGCGTTCCCTCGATGCTGGCGCGCGGCACGCCGAAGCGGTCCGCGAAGTAGCGCAGCGTGCCGGCGACGGCACCCCAGCTCGAGCACACCGATCCGCGGCTCACCCGGGCCTCGCGGCCGTCCGCCGTTTCCTCGTCGATGACCAGGTCGAACGGCTGGATCTTGGCCACGAGGTCCGCGAACGCCGCCAGGTTCTTCTCGCCCGCGTGGGGCAGCCGGTCGGGCAGTGGCAGCTCGAGCTGGCGGTACACCGAGGCCATCCCCAGCGCCACGTCCTCGATCGCCTTGACGAGCACGCCGCGGCCTTCGGCCCAATCATCGACGCCTTCGCGGAACAGGTGGCGTGACAGACCGTACACCTCCCCCAGATAGCCGTGCTTGTTGACCGCCTCGGCGTACACGTTGTACGCCGTGAGGTGATCACTTCCGGTCACGATCAGACCCCGGAGGTCCCGCTCCTCGCGCGTCATGCGGTGCAGCGACTCCCCACTCGCTGCGACGGCCACCATCGGCACGAGATCGGGATCGGCGTGGTACAGCAACTCGCCCCAGGGACGCTCGACCGGCATCGCTTCGACGTCTCGGCCATAGCGGGTCAGCCGCCCGCGCTCGATCAGGCCGCGCTCGGTGAGCAGCTCGACGGCGTCGCGGTACGCCTTGCGGTCGAGCGGCACCGGTAAATCGAGCTCGCCCGCATCGACGCCAAGCGCCGCGCACGTGATCGCCACGCGCTCCGCGTCTCCGGCGAGCTGGAACTCCGGTGGCGTCGGCTTGAGCTGGTCGAACACGAGCTCGCGGTCGCTCAGGATGTAGACCTCGCCGCCTTCCACGCGCCCGTGCACCCGCCCCGCCATCTGGAGGATCTCGTTCGCGCCGAGGTAGAGCCGGGTCAGGACGTTCCGACCTCGCTCGACGACATTGGCGTAGCGCGCGTCGTAGATCACCACGGTGTCGAGGCCGCGGATGTTGAGGGCGGACTGGCCCGCCGCGGTCATCGCCAGCAGAAACGGCCGGCGCACCTGCCCGTCGAGGAACGGCCGGATGACTCTGATAGGCTCACCCCCGTGGTAGAACGCCGTAGGCACTCCCTGCCAGCGGTCGCCGAGCTCCTTCGCGATCTGCTCGACTTCGGCCCGGGTGGGCACGAACACCGCCACGCCACGCCGCTCACGCAGGACGCCCTTCATGAAGCGATCGTTCAGGAACTCGAGCGGCTGCTGCGGCAGGATGCGCACATCGGCCGCCCGCGCGGGATCGAACGCTCGGGTCTCGAGTACCTCGACCGACTCGAGGTAGCGGGCATAGAAGGCCGGATCTACCGTGGCGGAGAGCCAGATGAAGCGGCAACCGGCTCGCTTGCCGAGGGCCAGGCACAGCTCGAGCTCCGCAGACGTCTGGTGGATCTCGTCCACCACCAGGGTGTCCCGCGCGGTAATGAGGCCGTCCTCGAACCAGCGACGCGCGATCCCGGTCGTGACGATCACGACGTTCCAGGTCGGCGTCTCGGGCGTGGCTTCGCGCTCGCGGTTCACAACCCCGACCTTGAGCGGGGCCTGCAGGATGGTCGTCGCCATCGATCGGATCGCGAGCGTCTTGCCGGTGCCCGTCCCCGCGACGATGCCGAACCCTCGCCCGGACGCCGCGAGGCGCCGGATGTCGTCGCCGTGCTCTCGGGCAAGCAGGGTGTCGATATCGAGGCTCATCGCCAGCTCGATGGTTTCGCAAGCGGCGCGCGTCGGGGCGATCACCACGACGCGCCCGGTGGCGGGTTCCGCGGCGAGGAAGGCGTCGGGATCAGGGGGGAGGAAATGGTCGCGGGAAATTCGCACGGTCGCAATATAGATTAGCGGAGGAGGAGAGATGGTCTATCGACCGCTAACCTACTTGCTGGTCATACTCTCGCTTGCGGTCGCACCGCTCGTCGCACCGGCGCAGCGGCTCGAACACACTTCCGAGAAACCCACGCGGGAGCAAATCGAAGCCCGGCTCCGGTATCGGACCGGCCGGGTCACCCTGCGCAGCGGTCTCGCGACCCTCGACCTGCCCGCGGACTTCCGATACCTCGACGCCCAGGAGACAGAAGTCGTGCTGCGCGCATGGGGCAACCCGGCCGGCCACGAGACCCTCGGGATGCTCGTGCCCGCCGGCGTCCGCGTGCTCGCGCCCGAGGGCTGGGGCGTCATCATCACCTTCAGCGAGGACGGTTACGTCAAGGACGACGACGCAGCCAAGATCGACTACCGCAAGCTCCTCACGACCATGCAGCAAGCGACGCGCGAGGCGAATACCGAGCGGGCGAAGGCCGGGTACGCGACAGTGGAGCTGGTCGGATGGGCCGAGCCCCCGCACTACGACAGTCTGGCCCACAAGCTGTACTGGGCGAAGGATCTCAAGTTCACGGACGATTCGGCGCACACGCTCAACTACAGCGTCCGCGTCCTGGGCAGGCGCGGCGTCCTGGTGCTCAACGCCGTCTCATCGATGGACCAGCTCGAGCCTGTCAGGCGGGACATGGCGAAGGTGATCGGCTTCGTCGAGTTCAGCGGGGGGCATCGCTACGCCGACTTCATTCCCGGCACCGACAAGGTGGCGGAGTATGGCATTGCGGCCCTGATCGCGGGTGGTCTCGCGGCGAAGGCAGGGCTGTTCAAGGTGTTGCTCGGTGCGCTCATCGCTCTGAAGAAGGCCATCGCGTTGGGACTGGTCGCGGCCGCGGCATTCCTCCGCAAGCTGTTCCGCCGCAAGCCCGCCGACGCCGCGGCGAAGCTCTGATCATCTCAATTAGGACCGGTCCGGGCGAGGCTTCATCGCGACGGTGGGGGGGCGATCGCCCGGATCAGTCGTACGACTTCTCCGGGCTCGGCGTGGCGTCCCAGCGCCTTTTTCGAGAAGATGCGGCGACCGTCGACCTCCACTTCAAACACGCCGCCCGACGATTGGATCAACTTCACGTCGGCGTGGGGGTAGGTCTTGCGGATTTCGGCCGCCAGACCGGCGGCTCGCGGCTCGTAGTTTCAGACGACGCAGTATTCGATCGTGACGCGCATGCGTAAACGATAGTCGCGCTTGACAGGCCACGCCAAGGGGCCGACTTTGCTCCGAGCTTGCCCATGAGTGCCCTCTCCCGCCTCAAAGCGTCGCCGGGCCTCCTGGTACGGGGGCTCGTCGCGCTCGGTGCCGTGGCGGCCATTGCCGCAGGCCTGGCGGCGTTCGCGTCTCGACGTGTGCCGCTCGGCGCGGATGACGCGAGAGAAATCGTGATGCTTGTCGTGGTCGGCGCGCTGACCCGCCGCTATGGCATCGCTCTCCCGGGCAACGGCTTCGCCTCCTACATCCTCGGCGTCACGGCGTATGCAATCCTCGATCGTGGCTGGCCGTTCGGCGTCGTGATCGCGCCACTGACGATGGTCGCTGGCGACCTCGCGTTGCGCCGCCTGCCGGTGGCGGCGGCGCTCGACAACGCGGCGCACCTCACCACGGGCGCAGCCCTCGCGGGGCTCGCCTATGAGCGGCTCGGCGGAGCTACGGGCGCCCAGGCGCTCGCCGCGGGCAATCTCGTGCCCCTCGTTGCATTCCTCGCTCTCCTTCCCTGCGTCGTGAACGGCACCTTCTACATCGAACTGGCGCTGGGACGTACACTCGCCTGGGTGGACGCCGCCCTCACCGCGCGGTGGGAGGCCGTCGTATACGCCTGCTCCGCGGGCCTCGCCCTCGGGTGCCTCGGGCTCGCGCACGCGAGCCTCGACATGATCGGGTTCCTCGTGATCGGCGCCGTGCTGGTGAGCGCCGCGGTCGCGAGCCTGTCGGTCATCCGGCGCGGCGTCCATGCCGACGAGCTCGCGCTCATACAAAGCTTGTCACAGGCGATCGCACGGGACATCAGCCTGGCGAAGAGCTTCCCACGAATTCAGGAGCTCGCCCGACGATTGGTCCCGTGGGAGCACATGGGCTTCGCGCGCTACGACGCAGGGAAGAACGAAATGGAGCTCGTCGCGGACACGGCGATTAGTGATCGCCGGGGGAGCCTGTTCCGCTTCGACGCGAATGCCGGGCTCTCCGGCGAGGCCGTTCGGCTGCGGCGGCCGGTTGTCGCCCGCGCGCTCTCCCCCGAGCAGGTGGTCGTGCCTGAGCGGGAAACACCTGGCTCGGAATTGCTGCTCCCGCTGTACCACGCCGGACAGCTGGTGGGCCTGTGGAGCGTGCGGCACTCGGATCCCGCCATGTACCGCGACGCCGACGCCGACATGCTGGCTCTGGTGGCGCCACAGCTCGCGCTGATGCTCGCGATCGAGGGCTCGGTTCAGCCGGTCGTCGGCGCGTCGGATCGCACCAGCGCCTACCTCCAGACACTGACCGCTACGGCCGAGCAGATCCACGCCTCGAGCCAGGAGGTGGCGGCCTCCGCGCGTCGCGCCAGCCAGGGGGCTGCCCAAGCCGCGAGCCTCGTGAGCGCGCTGTCCCGCGACTCGGAGCAGTTGGCCCAGCACGCCGGTGAGGTAGCCGCCGCCGGGGCCGAGACCCGCGATTCGGGCGCGCAGATGGAACAGACCACCGAGAAGGTCCGCCTCGCCACCGAGACCGCCGTCCATCGCCTCACCGATCTCGGCGTGACCACCGAAGAAAGTGCCCGCGAGGTGCGGCGCCTGCGCGACGTGGCAGAGCAGGTCGAGAAATTCTCGGAAACGATCGGCTTCATTGCGAACCAGACGAACCTGCTCGCGCTCAACGCCACGATCGAAGCAGCGCGCGCCGGCGTGCACGGCCGCGGTTTCGCGGTCGTCGCGGACGAGGTCCACAAGCTCGCCGAGGCGAGCGGTCGCGAGGCCCGCAACGTCGGCAAGTCCGCCCAGGAGACCCGCCGGGCGCTCGACCGGGCCGCGCATTTGCTGGAGCGCGTCCGAACCGACCTCGGCGACGTCGTGCGCGGCTCAACCGACTGGGTACACGACCTCACCCGAATCGCGGAGGCGGCGGGCGGCACGGCACGCGCCGGTAAGCGGGTGGCGGATCTGGCGCGCGGCATCAGCGAGCGAGCAGGCAGGATCAGCCAGGCGCTCGAGCAAGCCAAGGGGAGCGCCCACTCCGCCAGTCAGGAAGCCGAAGCAGTCGCCGCCGCCGCGGAGCAGCTGCACGCCATCGAGGGCCTGGCGGACGGCGCCACCGAGCTGGCGGCGCTCGCCGACAACCTCGCCAGGGCCGTCCGGTTCGTGCGCGGCGAGAACGGGCGCCAGTAGCCACGTGACCCACGTCACCAAGCGCCGGCCGCCGGGGTTTCTAACCGGCCCTCGAGTTATTACCGTAGGGCCAGCCCTAGAGGAGACGCCGGTCCGTGCGAACACTCGCCGTCCTGGGAGCAGCGCTCGCGTGCGGGATCTCCAGCCTCGGTGCGCAGCGCGCGCACCAATTCGAGTTAGGCGCCTTCGGATCTTTCACCCGCTACGACCAGGTCTTCAACCTGGACAACCAGATCGGCGGCGGCGGCCGGCTGGGCTATTTCTTCAGTAACGTCGTCAGCGCCGAGCTCGACGCGGGCTACGAGAGCCCCAATCCAAAGACCGGCAGCGCCTCCCCCACGTTGGCCCACGGCAGCGCCAGCCTGGTGCTGAATTTCGGGACCGCCCGCAATCTGTTCTACATCCTCGGCGGCTACTCCCGCCTCGACTTCGAGAATACGGCGCCCTATCGCTTCACCGACGGCGCCGTGCATGGCGCGATCGGCGACCGGATCTTTCTCGGCGACCGAGCCGCCCTGCGCTTCGAGGTGCGTGGCTTCTACACGCCCAACACGGGATTCGCCGGCGCAGACTGGGCCGGCCATGTCATTGGCTCCCTGGGCCTGTCCATCTTCACGAGGGGAGGCGGCCCCCCTCCCGACTCCGACCATGACGGAGTCCCCGATCAACGGGACGTATGTCCCGACACGCCAGTGGGCGCCACGGTGGATGCGCGAGGCTGCCCGGTCGACTCCGACCGAGACGGCGTGTACGACGGGCTCGACCAGTGCCCCGGCACGCCCGTCGGGGCGCGCGTAAACGCAAAGGGCTGCCCCTCGGACGAGGACGGGGACGGAGTCCTGGACGGCCTCGACCAGTGCCCGAGCACGCCCGCCGGGGCCCGGGTCGACGCCAAGGGTTGCCCGATCGACTCGGACGGAGACGGCGTCCCGGATGGTGTCGACCAGTGCCCCAACACGCCCACCGGCGCAATCGTGGACAAAGCCGGCTGCCCGCTCGACTCGGACATGGACGGTGTGCCGGATGGCATCGACAAGTGCCCCAATACGCCACCGGGGACGGAAGTGGACAACGTGGGCTGTCAACGGTTCAAGGATTCGGATGGCGACGGCGTGGATGACACCAAAGACAAGTGCCCCAACACGCCTCCCGGGACTCGCGTGGACGCCGCCGGCTGCCCGATTCTGTTCACGCCGGAGCGAGCGCCGGTCATCCTGCGCGGCGTCATGTTCGAGACCGGTAAGTCGGCCCTCAAGCCCGAGTCCTTCACGGTCCTCGACATCGTCGCCCAGTCGCTGAATGGCAATCCGGACATCCGGATCGAGATCGCCGGCTATACGGACCACACCGGGTCGGATGCCACCAATCTCAGGCTGTCGCAGGCCCGGGCGGACGCCGTGCGCGCGTACCTCGGGAGCAAGGGCGTCGCGCCGGGCCGAATGGTGGCGAAGGGATACGGCGCGGCGAATCCGATCGCGACCAACACGACGGCCGCGGGGCGCGCGCAGAACCGGCGCGTCGAGCTGCACCAGTTACCATGAGCGCGTTGCGCGCGCAGGAGCCGATATGAGGCGGTTCGCGTTGCTGGCGGCCGGGCTGACGCTCGCCGCGGGAAGCCTCCCGGCGCAGCACGCCGGGCAGGTGGAAGTCGGCGCCTTCGGCTCCTACACGCGCTATGATGCCACCTTTGGGCTCGCCCGCAAGATCGGGGGCGGGGTCCGGATGGGGTACCTCCTCGGCAGCATCGTCGGCGTGGAAGGCGACATCCTGTTTCAGCCCGAGTACACCGTCTCCTCGAGCGGTACGCCCACCACGCTCGAGCCCTTGATCGGCAGCCTGTCCCTGGTGATCAACGCGGTGCGCGCGAGTCGCCTCATGGCCTACGTGCTCGGCGGCTACTCGCTGCTCGATTTCGGCACTCGAGCGCCCTACCATTTTACCGATAACGGCGCCCATGGCGGCGTCGGCGTTCGCCTGTTCCTGACCGAGCGCGTGGCGCTGCGGGTGGAGGGGCGGGCGATCTACAGCCCCAGCACCCAATCGACGTTCGGCCCCAAGACGGCGACGCACTACGTAGGCACCGCCGGGCTCTCCGTATTCCACCTGGGTACGCCGTCCAAGGATTCCGACCACGACGGGGTGAGCGACACGAAGGACGCTTGCCCGGACACGCCCGCGGGCGCGGCCGTGGACTCGAAGGGCTGCCCCATCGATTCGGACCATGACGGCGTCTACGATGGGATCGACAAGTGCCCCGGCACGCCGGCAGGGGTGCACGTGGACGCGAAGGGCTGCCCGGTCGACTCCGATGGCGACGGCGTCCCCGACGGGATCGATCAATGCCCCGCCACGCCGGTGCACGTGGACGCGAAGGGCTGTCCGGTCGACTCCGATGGCGACGGCGTCCCCGACGGCGTCGATCAGTGCCCCAGCACCCCGGCGGGCGTCGCCGTGGACTCGGCAGGCTGCCCACTGGACTCGGACAGGGACGGCGTCCCCGACGGGATCGATAAATGCCCCAACACCCCGGCGGGGGCCACCGTCGACGCGAGCGGCTGCCCGTTGGATTCTGACCTCGACGGCGTGCCCGACGGGCTCGACCAGTGTCCCAACACACCGGCGGGCACCAAGGTAGACGCGGCGGGCTGCCCACTGCCTGTCGGGGCGGAGAAGACACCGCTCGCGCCCGTCCCCACCCCCACTCCCGCCCCCACGCCGGGCAAGTGCCCGCCCGCGCCGCCGGGGAGTCAGGTGGACGCGAACGGCTGTCTCATTCTGTTCACGCCCGAAGCGGCGCGGCCTCCGACGCCCGGGGCGCCGCCTCGGCCCACGCTGATTCTGACCGGTGTGAACTTCGAGACCGGCCGGTCGGCCCTGACGCGCGACTCGTATATGGTGCTCGACGCGGTCGCGGCCTCGCTGCTCGCGAACCCGGAGATTCGGATCGAGATCGCGGGGTACACCGACAGCACCGGGACGAAGTTCTCGAACCTACGCCTGTCGCAGTCGCGGGCGGTGGCCGTGCGCTTCTACCTTGCCCGCAAAGGTGTGACACCGGCCCGCATGACGGCCAAGGGGTACGGCGCCTCCGGGTACATCGCGCCCAACAGCACCGTCGCCGGTCGGGCGCAGAACCGTCGGGTGGAGCTGCACAAGCTGCCGTAGCGGCGGCGGGCGGGGCCTCGGTATGTTCTCCTGCCCACATGCTCCGCCCGCTGGTGATTCTCGTCGCCGTAGCGATCGCCGCCGTGCCGGCTCCTTCTGCCGCGGCGCAGCAACCGCGTCGCACTCCACCGCCGCGACGCCGCCCTCCCCCGGTGGCCGCCCAACGGATCCCGACCCCGCGCTCGGTGCTGGGGTTCGAGCCCGGTGACGACCGGAAGCTCGCCGACTGGCCGACCCTCGTGCGGTACTACCAGGCCCTCGCAGCGGCGAGCGATCGCATGCGGTACCGCGAGCTGGGCCACAGCACGCTCGGAGCCCCGCTCATTGCGCTCGTGATCTCGAGCCCGCAGAACTTGCGGGCACTGGACCGCTACCGCGCGCTCAACGCGAGGCTCGCCGACCCCCGCGGATTTAAGACCGCCCGGGAGACGGACGAGGTGCTGCGTGACGGCAAGGCCATCGTGCTCGTCACGTCGGGCATCCACTCGACCGAGGTCGGGGGCCACCTGACTCCCGCGCTGCTCGCGTACCGCCTCGCGAGCGACACCAGTCTCGCGACCCGGACGATCCTCGATAACGTGATCCTCTGGCTCGTGCCCTCGCTCAACCCCGACGGTGTCTCGATCGTCACTCGCTGGTACAACCGTACGGTGGGCACGGCCGCGGAGGGCACCGACCCACCCGAGTTGTATCATCACTATATCGGGCACGACAACAACCGCGACTGGTACGCGTTCACCCAGGTCGAGACGCAGCTCGTAGTGGACTCGATCCACAACGTGTGGCACCCGCAGATCGTGCACGACATCCACCAGCAGGACACCGACGGGTCGCGGCTCTTCCTGCCGCCTTACCTCGATCCGATCGAGCCGAACGTCGATCCCCTGCTGGTCGACGGCGTAAACGCCCTCGGCACCGCCATGGCGTGGGCGCTCGCCGGGCAGGGGAAGACGGGGATCGTCATCGATGCGGTCTACGATGCGTGGACGCCCGCGCGCGCCTATCAGCATTATCACGGCGGCGTGCGCATCCTGTCGGAGGCGGCGAGCGCGAACCTCGCGTCACCAATCGATCTCCCCGCCGACCAGCTCGCCACCCGCGGCCGGGGCTTCAATCCGCGCGAGCGCTCCTGGAACTTCACGAATCCCTGGCCGGGCGGCCGGTGGACCCTGCGCGACATCGTGACCTACCAGACCGACGGAGCCTACGCCCTGCTCGAGAACGCGGCCCGCTACCGCGACCGCTGGCTCGCGAACTTCCTCACGGTCGAAGGCCGCGCCGTCCGCGGGTGGAAGGGTTGGCCCTATGCGTACGTCCTGCCCCGACAACATCAGGACTCCGTCGGGCTCGCTACGCTGCTAGGCATCCTGCACCGTGGCCAGGTCGAGATTCGCACCGCACTCCACCCGGTCGCGCTCGGCGGCCAGCGGTTCCCGGCCGGCAGCTACGTCGTGGTGCTGCGACAGCCGTACGCCGGGTTCGCCAAGACGCTGCTCGAGCCGCAGCGCTACCCCGACCTGCGGCTGTACCCGGGCGGCCCGCCACTGCCGCCCTACGACGTCACCGCCCACACGCTGCCGTTGTTGATGGGCGTGACCGCCGTGGCGGCGCGCGATTCGCTTCGCATCGCCCTCTCCGCCCCGGTCGAGCCGCCCGCCGCGAGCCCCGGGTCTCCGGGGTGGGCCGGTCCGGAGGCGCCACGGATCGGGCTGTACCGATCCTACGTTGCGCCGCTGGACGAGGGGTGGACGCGCTGGGTGTTCGATACGTGGAAGGTGCCCTACGTGCCCGTCGTCGACTCGGTGGTGCGCGCGGGGAAGCTCAAGGACCAGTTCGACGTGATCGTCCTGCCGGATCAGTCGCCCCACGAGCTGTTCGACGGGCTACCGCGCGAATATCCCGCGCCCTACACCGGGGGCCTCGGCCAGGAGGGCGTCGAAGGCTTGCCCGCTTCGCCGTCGAGCACCTGCTCCTCCCTGTGCGCAACGTGCTTGAGGGAGTGGCCGACGACGAGTTCTACGCCCCAGGGTCGATCTTCCGGCTCGAGCTGGACCCGACCGACCCGATCGCGCGCGGTGTGCCCGCTCAGTCCGTCGCCTGGTACGAAGGCGGTCCCGCGTTCGAGGTGCTCGATTCGAGTGCCGCGCGCGTCGTGGGGCGCTACCCGGCCGATGCGGACAAGGTGCTGCTCTCAGGCTGGGCGTTGCATCCCGAGCGAGTGGCAGGCCGGGGGGCGCTAGTCGAGGCCAAGCTCGGGACCGGTCGGGTGGTGTTGTTTGGCTTCCGGCCGCAGTACCGCGGCCAGAGCATCGCGACTTACCCATTGCTGTTCAACAGCTTGCGATTGACGGTGCGGTAGGGTGATGCCGGTCTCTTGTCCGATTGTCAGGTGATTCCTATCGTGTAGCCCCCTATGGTTGTGGTCCGGCAGGCAGGTACCCTCTTGCTGGCCGCGCTCCTCACGAGTCGCGGCCTTTTTGCGCAAGATCCCGTCGACACCACGACGGCTCGGGAGGCTCTCCCGGCCTCACCGGCCAGCGCAGCCGCCATCGCTCCGGTCGATCAGGTGAAGGTGTTGCTGCGTCCCACGGAGATCCACTACGTCCAGCAGGAATCGGTGCTGCTGCCGCCCACCGCGAACATCAAGGCGCTGTACGTGAACGCATGGGCGTTCGGATCTCCGAAATTATGGCAGCTCGTGCGCCTCGCGGATGAGACCGAGATCAACGCCTTCGTGGTCGACGTGAAGGATGACACTGGCTGCCTGCTCTACCCGTCGGCGGTACCGACGGCCGAGCAGATCGGCGCGAACCGGTGCGTGCGAGCGAAGGACACGAAGGCTCGGCTCGATACACTCGCCGCTCACGGCATCTATCCTATCGCGCGCATCGTAGTGGCGAAGGATCCGCTCCTCGCGGAACGCAAGGGCGCGTGGTCGGTCAAGGACCGCGACACGGGCGGCCTGTGGCGCGACCGGATCAACATCGCATGGGTGGACGCCTACAACGACTCCGTCTGGATCTATTCCGCCCAACTGGCGCAGGAAGCCGCGCAGATGGGCTTCCGGGAGGTGCAGTTCGACTATGTGCGCTTCCCCGACGAGCCGCGGGAACGGATGGCAACGGCAATTTTCCCGGCGCACCGGTCGGGGCAGACCCAGCGCGAGGCGGTGCGCGAGCACGTGGCGCTGCTGAAGGACCGGCTGAGGCCGTTCGGGGTTCCCGTCACGTTCGACATCTTCGGGCTCACCGCTTCGGTGACGACCGGTGATCTCGGCATCGGGCAGGTGTGGGAAGACTTCGTGAGCGTGGCCGACGTGGTGCTGCCGATGGTGTACCCGAGCCACTACTACCGGGGCGCCTTCGGGTACGCGTGGCCCAACGGACAGCCGTACCACATAGTGCACAGCGCCCTCACGGACGCGCTGCAGCGCTCGCGGCCGCTCCCCGGCTCAGCGGAAATCCGGCCGTTCCTGCAGGCGTTTACGCTCGGGCGGCGGCTGCCCCGCTACACCCCGTTCGAGATCCGCGAGCAGATCCGCGCCGTAGAGGACCTGGGAATCACTTCCTGGGTGCTCTGGAACCCGCGCAGCGTGTACCAGCGCGGTTCGCTGCGGCCGAAGCACGGGACCGAATCCGCGGCGGGACAGACCGTCTCGAGCCGCGGCGGCCGCTAGCGGCCCTCAGGCCGAGGGCTCGGCGAGCGCCATACCGGGCTGCCACTCGGTGATGTAGCCCGCGATGGCCGACGCGGCGACCGTGTACGGATTGGCGAGGTAGAGCTGGCCGGGTCCCGAGCGACCCGGAAAGTTGCGGTTGATCGCGCTGATGGTCACTTCGGCGCCGGTCTTCGAGACCCCGGGCCCCGCGTTGATGCACGCACCGCAGGACGGCTCGAGGTACGTAGCGCCCACGTTCCGAAACAGCTCGAGGTATCCCCGCTCCTCGCAGTACCGCTTCACGTCCTGCGACCCGCACTGAATGTAGAAGCGCACCCACGGCGCGACGCGCTCTCCCCGCTCCGCCGCCGCCGCCAGCACGCGCGCGTACATGTCCATGTCTTCCTTCTTTCCCGCGGTGCAGGACCCGGCGTACGCGATGTCCACCCGCACCCGCTCTGCGCCCTCCGCGATGGCGCGCCCGTTGCCGGGATCGCCCGGGAGGGCGATCAGCGGCCGGATCGCGCCGGCGTCGATTTCGATCACCTCGCAGTACTCGGCGCCCGGGTCGCTTGCGAGACCCCGACACAGCCGCTCCGCCGCCTCCCGCGTCATGCCGCGATACTCCATCAGGTAGGCGACGGTCTTCCGGTCGGGAGCGACGTAGCCCGTGAAGCCGCCGACTTCGGCCGTCATGTTGGTCATCGTGGCGCGCTCGTCCACCGACAGCGACTCGACAGCATCGCCACAGTATTCCACCAGCTTCCCGATCGCCTGGCCGCTCTTCACGTACGGGTGGCGCAGAATCTCGAGCATGTAGTCCTTCGCCGTCACGTTGGTGGGCTTCTCGCCGCGCACCACGACTCTCACCGTCTCGGGCACCGTGAGCCGCACGTCCTTGGTGATCCAGGAATTGAAGATCGCCGTCGTGCCGACCCCGAAGGCGACGCACCCCACGGCGCCGGCATGCGGGGTGTGGGAGTCGCTGCCGATGATCACCATCCCCGGCTCGGCGTGTCCTTCGAGGATCTTGGAGTGACAGATCGCCTCGGACCCGTGATGGCCCAGCCGCAGCTCGCCGTACAGCCGGATCCCCTGCTTCTGCGCGAACGCGCGTTGCTTTTTCTCGAGCTCGAGCGCCACGTCCAGCAGGCCCTCCTTAACGCGCTCGGGCGTCATGGCTTCGCCGAGGAAGGTGAGGTGATCGCGGAACATCAGGATCGAGCCGGGGTCGTGCACTTTCTCGTCCTGCCCCACCAGCTGCTCGAAAAAGATCGCCGCCATAGGCGTGACGTACTCGTGGCTGAAGCGGACGTCGGTCACGACGAACCCTTCGTCCCCCGGCTTGACCGCCGGGACGCCGATCTTGCCCCTGGCCGGATCCACCACCCAGTGCCGGGCGATGATCTTTTCGCCGAGCGTCATGGGGCGAAGCGGGGTGACAGGGGGTGAGAGCACGACTTTCCCCTGGAGCCGGGCAACGTTGAAGTTGAACAGCCCCCCGTGCTCGATGATCCCGCGAGTGATCTCGCCTTCGCCCGCGGTGAACGCGCTCAGGGGAATGGCCTCGCCACGCCGCACTTTGTCGATGATCGAGAAGTCCGTCGTGGTCAGGACACCCAGGTTCTGACAGTTCTCCCGGTAGATGCGCTCGATGTTCTCCGCGACCACCAGCTTGATCCCGGCGCACATCTCGGCGTACGGCGACTGCTCGCGCGAAGAGCCCTTGCCCCTGCGCTTGCCGCTCACCGAAGCCACGAAGCCGCCGCGCTTAACCGAGCCGCGGGTGATAGGAAACTCGTCGCCGCACTTGAGTCCCAGGTAGGGAAAGTCCCCCAGGGTTTCATCGTAGTAGTAGCAGATGTAGGCGGGGGTGATTTCGTCGGTGGAGATGTTGTCGCGGAGCTTGGTGCCGGGCTGCCAATCGATGTCCTGCCCCTCGAGCTGCCGCCGCACCAGCCCCGCGTCCTCGGCAAGGAACAGGATCCGCCCGCGGAGGACCACGTGATCCGGCAGCTTCTCGACTCGACGGGAGCGCAACGCAGCAAGCATCGGGCGAAAGATTACCCCTTGCCTAGGTCCGAGCAAGCCGATTTCCTTGGGGACCGTGATCGTCCTGCTCCTCACATACCTTCGTCCCTGGTGCGGGGGGCGTCCTCACGCCCAGCGGGTGGCCCGTGTGCAACGTCACCGGGCTCGAGCCACAAGGAGAGGCGATCGATTTCCTCGACGACTCCACATTCGTACTCACCAGCGAAGCCACCGCCATGGGACGTGAACTCATCCATACGGTGCGATGCCCCGGCCGACATCGAGAGGAGTGACCACACGTGTCCTTGAAATGGTCGATTGTTGTAGCACTGTTGTCGTTCGGCTGCGCCGGCGCATCAGGGCCCGGCAGCACTCCGGTGACCCTCGCTGCTCCCCTTCCGGCCGTCAGTACTGCCGCGATGGACGCGCACCTGAAATACTTGGCGGATGACCTGCTGGAAGGCCGCGCGCCGGCGACCCGCGGCGGCCGATTGGCTGCGACTTACATCGCGGCCCAATTCCAGGCGCTCGGCCTCGAGCCCGCGGCTCGCGACGGATCGTACTTCCAATCGGTGGCGCTCGTCGGCATGACGCCGCACCCGTCGCTCGTGTGGGGCAGAGGCGGCACGACCCGCCAGCTCACCTATCTCGACGACTTCGTTGCCTGGGCGGAGCGACCGGAGAGTCACGTCGTCGCTGATGACGAAGTCGTGTTCGTCGGCTACGGCATCGAAGCGGCGGAGTGGCGGTGGGACGACTACAAGGACGGGGACGTTCGCGGCAAGGTGCTGCTCATGCTCGTGAACGACCCCGGGCTTCAGGACTCGACCATCTTCAACGGGCGGGCCCTGACCTACTACGGCCGTTGGACCTACAAGCTCGAAGAAGCGGCGCGCCGCGGCGCGCTGGGCGCGATCCTGGTCCACACCGCCGAGAGCGCGACGTACGGGTGGGACGTGGTGCGCGGTTCCTGGTCGGTGGAGCAGTTCAAGCTCGACCGGCCGGCCCCGCAGAGTATCGCGTTCGCCGCGTGGGTGACCCACGACGCCGCTCAGGCCGCGCTCGCCCGGGCGGGCTTCAACCTCGATTCGCTCACCCGGGTCGCGGCGCGGCGCGAGTTCCGTCCGGTGGCGACCGGAATCAACGTCGCGGTCGAGATCACGAGCGCGCTGCGTCACGTCCGCTCGGAGAACGTGGTGGCCAAGATCCCAGGAGGCGACCGTGCACTGGCCCGCCAGGCGGTGCTGTTCACAGCCCACTGGGACCACAAGGGCATCGGCCCCGTCGCGAACGGCGACTCGATTTACAACGGTGCGGAGGACAACGCGTCGGGCGTCGCGGCGATGCTCGGCGCCGCTGAGGCGCTGGCCCAGGTGCAGCCTCGCCCCCGGCGCACGTTGTTGTTCGTGGCGACCACGGCCGAGGAAAGCGGCTTACTCGGCAGTGAGGCGTACACGCGGGATCCCCTCGTCCCGCTCGAGCAGACGGCGGCAGTGATCAATCTCGATGTAGCCAACGTTCGCGGAGCGACGCGCGACATCGACGCGCTGGGCATCGAGCGCTCGACCCTCGGGGCGATGTTCAGTGCGGCCGCCAGCGCCGAATCGCTGGCCGTGGTGCACGAGCCCGACGTCCGTGGCTCGTTCTATCGGTCGGATCACTTCCCGTTTTCAAAGGCGGGCGTGCCGGCGTTGTCGATCGAGCCGGGCAGGGACTTCGTCGGTCGGCCGGCCGGCTGGGGCGCGCAGGAGGCCGCGCGCTATAACCGCGAGCGCTACCATCAACCCGGCGACGAGTACCGCGCGACGTTCAGCTACGCGGGAATGGCGCAGGAAGTGCGCGTCGCGATGCGAGTCGCCTTGGCGGTGGCGAATGCTCCGGCGCTGCCGCAGTGGCTTCCGAGCTCGGAATTCCAGCGACCAGCGGCGCGCTCACTTCCCTGAGTGCAGCATATTGCATTACCAGTAATACGCTGTAGGAAAGACACATACGACGGTTCGGGGAGTGCGACGCGCGTGCCTCTGGCCTATTGGGAGGCACACACATAAGTTTGCGCCCGCCGCTCGGCAGTCGCACTCCCCGCACTCCGGAGTGGGCACCTGGAACTCCCCGCATCGCATCGGTTGCCGCTGTCGTGGTTGCTCGAGGCGGCGAGCCCGCCGATTGTTTATCGAGCCTATGCCGAAGTCGTCCCAGAGGTCGAGCGGGACCCGGCGCGCCTCGAGGCCCTGCGCCAGGCGGTATTGCAGTACAAGCCGGCCCAGGCGATCGCGCGCAAGCAGAAGGGTACAGGGCTGTGGGGCGGGAATCTGCTCGCGCCCGCGGCGTCCAAAGCATTTGGCTGGACCGAGCCCGGCACAGTATACCAGTACCGGCGGCTCCTCGAGCTGGGGTGGCCGCCGGGGCAGCGGGTGTTTCGCAATGCCGACCGGTTCCTGTTTCAGCTGCTGTCGCGCATCGAGCCGGACGATCCCGACCGAACGGTCGCCCAGCGCGCGCTCGAGCTCCTGGTCGAGTTCCATAGGGCTGCGAAGGTGGACCCCGGGCTGGGACGTTGGGCGCGCCGCATGGGCCGCGAGGGAGCCGCCTGCGCGCTGGCACGTGGTGGGCACAGCGACGATCCGCGAGTGCGCGGCACGGCGCATACGATCGCCAGCAACATCTCCCAGTACCTGCGCAGCGAGCTCGCCCCGAACCCCTTCAAGAAGGCCCAGGGGAAGACGGTGCTCGATCCCCAGGCATTCCCCCCGACCATCTTTGCCGTTGAGATGCTCGCCTTTCTGCCTCCCGTGCAGCGGGAGCGGGCCGGCTTCATCGAGCGGCTGGGGCACTATTTCTCGTCGCCGGCGCCGCGACGGGCGTTCTTCATCCTCGCGGGCAAGAAGCTCCTGAAGCCGATGTTCGAGATCCTCGGCGACCCGCTGCGCTCGGACGCCCAAGGCCATGTCACCGACATCCCGTTCGCGCTCTATTGGATCGAGCTTCTGGCCCGGCTCGGTCTGGTGCGCCAGATTCCGAGCGCCGGCCGGGTTCTCGCGCGCCTGTTCAACGAGTGCGACGAGCGGGGGATCTGGAGCCCGAAGAGCCTGCGCGCCATGCCCAAGGCGACTAACCCCCTCACGGCGCACTACTTCCCGCTCGAGGGAGCCGGGAAGAGCCCGGCGCAGCGCCAGACCGACGCGACGTTCCGCTTGGGACTCATCGCCCGGTTGATGGGGCTCCCCGTCGACATCCTCTAGCAGCCCCCTTGCTGCACGCCTCTTAGCGTAGTAGTAATCGCTACTACGCTAATGCCAAGCGAGATCGATCTCACGCCTTTTGGGTTCACGGTCACCGAGTCCCAGGCGTACGCCGCGCTGCTTCGGCTCGGTCCCTCTACCGGCTACGCCGTTGCACACGCCACGCGGGTGGCGCGCGTCAACACCTATGGCGCCCTCGAGGGCCTGGTCGGCCGCACCGCCGCGCTGCGGCTCCCGGGGCGTCCGGCCCGCTATCGAGCGACGGACCCGGCGGCGCTGATCGCCCAGTTGGCTGCACAGCAGGGCGAAGCCCTCGACCGCCTCAGCCGCTCCCTGCGCGACGTGGCCAGTCCCTCCGAGCCGGACACCCGGACTGTCACGGGTGCGCGCGCCATTGCCAACATCATCATGCAGGTCGTCGCGCGGACCGAGCGACGGGCGGAGGGTGTGCTCTCGGCCGAGCTGCTTCGCCCAACGCTGCCCGCCTGGCGCCGCGCCAAGGAGCGCGCGACGCTCGAGCTGCGAGTCGCGGGTGACCCGCCCGCGGAGGCAAGTACGATCCTGAGCGGGACTGTGTCGGTGGACCTACCCACGGTCTTGCTAATCGACGACGTTCAAGCGGTACTCGTAGCTGGAAGCGGCGAGGCGGCGGCAGGCATCTGGACTTCGCATCCGGCCGTCGCCGCCCTGGCCCGCGCTTGGATCGGCAGTCTCGCGTGAGACGTCTGCTCCTGTTCCTTGGCGCCTTCGGCGGTTGCCGAGCGCCCGCCTTGCCTGAGGCCCAGCTGTTCCCCGCCGGCACCCAGCTCACCGCCCGATACGTGCGCGTCGACGGCGCGAGGATCCGCTACATCGACGCGGGGCGCGGCCCGCCGGTCGTCCTTCTCCACGGCCTCGGCGCCTCGATGTACGCATGGCGCAAGAACGTCGGAGCCATGGCTGCGGCTGGCTTTCGCGTGATTGCGTTCGACAACCGCGGCTTCGGACTTTCCGACAAGCCAGCGGTCCCTTACGACAACGCCGCCTACGCCCGCCTCGCGATCGCCCTTCTGGATTCGCTCGGTATCGCCGATGCCGTGCTCGTGGGGCATTCCATGGGCGGCGCAATCGCCGCCGAGGTCGCAATCGAGTACCCGCAACGAGTGCGGGGGCTCGTACTGGTCGGCTCGGCCGGCCTGGGCGCCCGTGAGCCGCTCCTGTTCCGGGTGGCGCGGTGGCCCGTGCTCGGACCGGCCGTACTCGCGTTCCGCGGGCGGGGCTTCACCGCCCGCCTGCTCAAGGCCACGTACTTTGATCCGAGCAAGGTGACCGAGAGCGACGTGGATCAGTATTACGCCCCGGTTGCCCAGCCCGCCTACGGCCGAGCGCTGCGGGCTGTGCTACGACAGTTTCACTTCGACGGCCTGGAGGGACGGCTCGATAAGATCGAGGCTCCGACGGTGGTCCTTTGGGGGGAGGAAGACCGCTGGGTCCCGCTTGGCCTGGGCCGGGCCCTGGCCGCCGGGATCACGCGCTCGGCGTTCGTGAGTGTGCCACACGCGGGCCACTCGGTGCAGGAGGAGGCCCCGGACGAAGTGAATCACCTGGTCATCAGGTTCCTAAAGGACGGGCTGCCGCAGGTCCCGCGCGATCTGGCGCTGGCGCTCGCTCGTTAGGACAGTATATTTCCTCAACCGTATGGTTGAGAAAATGACACTTGAAGCCTAAGCTAAGTAATTCCAGTGCATTACAAATCATCGCCGCGGCTCGCGAAGAGTTCTCCCGGCGCGGGTTTGACGGGGCGCGCGTCGAGCAGATTGCGCGGCGGGCGGGGGTCAACAAGCAGCTGCTGTTTTACTATTTCCACTCGAAGCGCGGTCTCTTCACCGCGGTACTCGCGCGCGGCGCGGCCGAGCTAGAGCGAGCCCTGGCCGACCTGCCGATCGAGGGCGAGCGGCCCCTGGACCGGATTCGTGTCGCGTTGGGCGCGCAGTTCGACTTCCTCACGGCACATCCCGACCTCGTCACACTGCTCACACAGGCCGGCCGCTCCGAGGCCCGGCCTTTCGCGCCCGCCATCAAACGGCTGGTGGTGCTCCTCGCCGAGGGGCAGGGCCGCGGTCAGGTGCGCGACGATCTCGACCCGCATCTGGCAGCCGCGCAGGCGCTCGTCCTGATGGTCGCCTATCTGGGCCTCGAATCGCTCATCGCGATGAGCGCGCCACCGCTCGGAGCCGATGAGCCGGCGCTGCGCGAGCGCTGGAAGGAGGCGGCGGTACGACTGGTCCTGGACGGAATCGCAGCCCGCTAGGCTCGAGTCGCGAGCTACCAGTTGAGCCAGTAGGACGCCTTCACGAGGAAGGTGTTGTCCGGGTGCA
>WNGM01000818.1_pt1 | contig 25920 bp, 19 predicted proteins | sample 5400571 | NCBI WGS metagenome assembly WNGM01 (sample SAMN13153378, study PRJNA577476) | soil metagenome | isolation source: 100 cm soil or saprolite under Garry oak tree replicate 2 | place: USA:California | collected 2016-06-15 | reverse complement strand
ATGAACTCATGCGCCTGGGCGCCGCTAACTATCGATTTCGTATAGTTCGGTGGCTCCTTGCTCCCGGGCTTGCCTTACAGGGTTTGACGACCCGCGAGCCTGATGATAGTATGATAGAGTGTGCAATTGCCTCATTAAAACGTATACTACAAAGAGATGGGGTTATTGATACTTCGAGCAATAAAGAAAGCCCTGGATGGGATGGGGTGGAATACCTTACCAAAACAAAGTAATTTGTAATTAATGGAATACTCTGGTATCTCCATAAGGTGCCTCACCCGACTGTAAATATTAAGAAGGATATCTTTATCATGTCGTCTGACCCAACCATAAAACCATCTGTGACTGATACGCCTGATCCAACTGTTACCCCCCCTCCAGCTGATACGCCAGATACTGAAACTGTAGAGATTTCCCAGGTACATTATTCAAGTTTACGCTGGTTCTTTACAGGCATAGTCCGATTAAGCTATCGCACGTGGACACGTATCGCCGCGCGTCTTTTTCCTGAAAACTCAAAGATGGAACGCCTGGCGCTTGCCTTGAATTTTCCTTTGCCTGACAAACTCAATATGAGTTGGATAACGCATCAAATGTCCGTTGGTGGAAGAGTTCGTCCCGGGGATATACACGCTCTAGCGCGAACAGGTATAACGCATGTCGTGGATACACGTGCGGAGTACAGTGATGACATCCAGGCCATGGCTAGAGAACATATTGAGCTATTGCATTTACCAACGCCGGATACATATCCTCTGACGGTTGAGCAATTGCGGCAAGGCGCTTCCTGGGTGCAGGAACGGATCAAGCAAGGAGGCCACGTCCTGATTCACTGCGAACATGGTGTTGGGCGGAGCGTTCTGCTGGCCTGCGCCGTGCTTGTCTATGGGGGTATGAAAGCTCAGGATGCCCTGAACCTGGTGCAAGCGAAACGCTGGCAGGCGCTGGCAGTAACCACATGGGCAGCGGATTTTACTTGTTCAGGAGCCTGTCCCATAGCGACTCCCCAGCCCACCGATTGTAGCATGGCTATGTCGTTGTTATTGTCCCCAATGGCCATGACCTCTGACAAAGAGATATTCCGAGCCTGCGCTAAAGCTGCCACTCCGCTCGCTTTGGAGCAGCCATAGTCCATAATAGCGAGTTCAGCGCTACCAAAACTGCCCCGCTTAAGCATAGTCCAGGAGCACTTGAGGGTAGAAACTTCAGGTATCACGCCCTGGATTGATTCTTCCGATGCAAAGGCTACCACACGCAGGGGGTCAGGATGCCCGGCGCAGAGGGTCTCGTAGGGCATACGCCGCATTTGCTCAGGATAGGTGGCGAAGTAGGCATCCAACCAGAGATTATCGAGTCCGGGAGGCCCTGTCCATACTTCTTCTGCCAGTCCGTCATCAGGATGCACCACGGGCTGGATGGCGTGGCGTACCAGTATTTCTACTGCCTGCTGGGCAATACCTGCTTGTAATGAGCGAGTGGATAGAATGTTGCCTTGAGGATGCTGTACGATAAGTGCTCCATCATAGAGTATGAGCGAGCCAGCCAGACCTATCTCGCTGGCGATCCTGGCTGTATTACAATAGCGGCGCGCTGTTGCCAGCGTAACCACTATTCCCGCTTGCTGTGCAGCCTGTACACTTGCCAGCGTGGTCGGCGTTATTTCCCCTTCGGGATTAAGAAGTGTTCCATCAATATCGATCACAAGCAGCTTAATACTTGTTGGCGGTGTTTCCATACTATTAAAACAAACCATTTAGCACTTCTCAAAAGTGCATTTCGCTGTAATGACGATGCGACGGGACAACGTTACCCGTCGCATGTTCCCTGGAGTGGGGTATATGTACATTATATGCGATGGGTTGGGTACTCGCAAGAGGTGCGAAGGGAGAAAGGCGCTCATGCCATCATCGACATGAGCGCCTTACGTAGTTCAGGAACGTCTCATCACGTGCCGAAAGCGTAGAGACCGCTTGCTTTGCTTCCAACATAGAGCACCCCGTTGGAGATCGATGGCGAGCCATAGTACTTGTTGGCGGTGTTGTTGTAGAGGCTTGCCCCCGTGAGTGCATTGACCAGGGTCAGTGCGGTTCCGTCTACAACAGCGAGCACCCGTGATCCCGTGTCAGTGACAGCGCCCATAACGGTCCCAGGCAGGCAATCTTGCCAGATGAAGCTTCCATTGGTGGGATTGAGGGCGCGTAAGCTTCCTCCACAGGCTTGTCCGTTGATGGTTGTCATGCCACCTGCCACGTAGAGCATGCCACCACCCCACCACACTGCTGAGGAGATGCTGCCTTGCCCGCACTGTGGACAGGCGCCTGCAGTGGCAATCGGTGTTTGCCAGACGGGTCCATTGCTCAGCGATGCCCGGTTGAAGGCATAGAAAATGCCGTTCTTATCGGCAGCCCCCACCATCTTCTGCCCATTGGCGTTGAAGAGCGTGGGGGTTCCGGCAAAGTCGGCGTCGTGTGTTTTGCGTTGGATCAAGGGGATTTGCCAGGAACTCACCAGGGTAAGGGTGGAGGCGTTGAGTTTGACGATGCCAATAGAAACGTGATCAGTATTACAGTTGCCCTGCGTACCAGCCGTGAAGTAGATCGACCCATCGGAGGCGTCATAGACCGGAGAGGACCAGATGCCTCCCCCGACGCATCCAGCAGGCACACTGTTGTAGGTATGCACGATGCTGCCAGTGGACGCGTTCAGCGCAAAGAACTGCCCGGCGATCAATTTACAACCGACGCTTTCGCCGGTCGTTGCGGTCCCGATATAGACGGTGTTGTTGACGACCAGGGGCGAGTCCCACAGGAAGGTGTTGGTGTTGGGCACCCCAAGGAGGGTATGCCAGAGCACGTGCCCAGTGGAGGCGTTGAGGGCATAGAGTTGGTGATCGGATCCCCCGACGTAGAGCACCCCGTTGACGACTGCCGCGCTGCTGACGACGCCCAGAGGACTGACCGGGGCACACTGGGTGATGTTCCCACCCAGCTTTTGTGACCAGATCTGTTGCCCGCTCAGGTTCGTCGCATGCTCGTAGCCATCGAATGAGCCCCAGTAGATCAGGCCGCTGGCTACTACCGGCTGGGAAAAGATCGCCGCTCCTAACCGGTAAGCCCAGTGCTGCCTTAAATGCGGAGCTGAGCTCAGATTAATGATGGTTTCGTTGCTATTGTAGCCGGTGCGCCCGGCGTCATGCATGTACATAGGCCAATCGCCCGGGGTCACTGTATTGGCCGCCTGAGTTGAGGTAAGGTGGGGCAATGTTACGAGCACACCTGTGACGATGAGAGCCAGTCCCACCGCTGAAAAAACGATCGCTCTCCACTTCTTGGAGAAGGACCCAGGTGAGGCCTGAGACTGATTGGGAATGTCTTTCATTGCTTGTATACGCCTTTCTATGCGAACGTTTTTTGCAGAAATACATGTGCATCACTGCAAGACCATCCCTGAGTTCTAGATACTATTTGAAAGGTAGACAGGGACTTGCAGAAATGCATTTGGATATATCCTAGTCCAGAGAGGAGAAAGGTGCTGAGGAGAAGCAGTAATGAAGTGGTAAAGATTTCGCTTGGGTGGTTGTGAAATGTTCATCGGTAGCGTACATAAGTCCTTCGTGCAGCGAGCAATGCGTCGACACGTTCTGATGATGGCTTGATAGCTCTTTAAAACTTTGACGCTTACAGGCTCACATGCTACAATCCAGGTATGAGTATAAAGGAAGAGCGTCCTAGAAATGCCCGCACCAGACGGCAACCACCCGGCGTGGCAGGCGATGTTATTCAGCCGGGAAAAGATTGGATGGAGAGGGTTCATGGCTTTCCACTGTTGCCGGATGAACAACCAGTCACTACCGTGCGCGATAGCCTGTATGCTTTGATCCCACTTGGTCCCCGTGAAGAGAAATTGATCAGTACTCCTGCTTTTCTCCGGCTCCAACACGTGAAGCAGCTCGGTTTTGTCTATCGTGTCTGGCCGGGAGCGACGCATACGCGCTATGAACATAGCCTTGGGTGCTACCACCTGGCTGTGAGGGCCTTACGTGGGCTGCTGCAGCGCGGGGGGGATGGTGGTCTCGCCGGCGTTTCGGTTAGTAGTGTGCAGATTTTAGTGGTAGCCGCCCTGTTGCACGATATCGGGCACTACCCGTTTTCTCATACCATCGAGGAACTGGGCCATCCCATCATCCTTCATGAACGGGTGGGGCGTTCAATCATCGAAAACAGTGAAATAGCGACCATTCTTGAGCAGGACTATCACCTCTCACCTGAGCGTGTGGCAGATTTTATTGACCCCCCCAGGACAAAAGCCTTGCCTGCCGATGATGAACTACTGAGCCATTTATTGAGCGGTGCGCTCGATGTAGACAAGCTTGATTACCTCCCGCGTGATGCTCGTGCATGCAATGTGCCGTATGGGGGTGTCGATGTGGCGAGGTTACAGGGTTCCCTCCGAGTCCATCCCAATGTGCATGGGCAAAGACGTATTGTCGTGACCCATAAAGGCATCAGTCCTCTGCACTCGTTGCTTCATGCCCGTCAAGAAATGTTCGATAATATCTACTGGCATCATACCAGTCGCGCCCTTCAGGTCATGTTGATGCGTGCTGTACAGGAAGCGTTATTAGCCGGAACCTTGCAGGCTTCTCAACTGGTAGGGCTGGATGATGCGTCACTGCTCTCGCTCCTGAAAGAGGAACGGATGCCAACGAGTTCTCGTGTTTTGACAGAAGACTTGCAGTTGAGAAGGCCGTACAAGGGAGTCGTGGAGATCAGCAGGATGGCCGGGCGCCTCTTCAACCGCCTGGATGCCCTCTACTGGAATGCGCATCGTCGACGTCACATTGAGCAAGCGTTGTCAGCTGAACTGTCGCGAGTGCTGGAGATGGAGATTGCAGACTACGAAGTGCTGTTTGACATTCCCCGGCCGGAGAAATGGGAAATGGACGTATGGGTCACCTTTGGAGCGAACCCGCCTGTTGGCATGGAGGAGTTGGTGCCATGGGTGCAGGCCACCGGATTGCAACCCGATGACCTTGCTCGCTATGAGCAGCATCAACGCAGGATTCGGGTGGTAGCTGCTGAACGTTTGCGTGCACTCCTACGAGCCAGGCTCGATGATTTACTGCTGCCAGCTTTGGAAACCCTGGTAGTGATGGAATAACTTTCTCCTCATTTGGGGCGTTTCTCTTTACGCTGGTACATCAAGCGTAATGCTTTCTCATGGATGCGCCGGGCTGGTAAATACTGCGGCACGATGCGTAAGGCCTGTTCAGCGGCCTGTGCGGCCTCGCGATAGCGTTCCAGCCTGTACAGGTTGTCGGCTTTGATGCTCCAGATATGACCGTCATTGGGTATTAACTCCAGCAGGCGGTCAATGACCTCACATGCTTCTTCAAAACGACCAAGGGCACGCAGTGTGCGCATATGACTTTCCCAGGCAAAGAGGCTATCGGGCGTGAGCTGGATAAGTTGTTGAGTTATGGGCAAAAGTTCATCGTACTCTTCGAGAGCACGACATGCCTGTATCATTAAGGTGAGCGAAAAAACATCGGCCGGAGCAATATCTAATGCATGGCGCATAGTCTGGACAAGTTCATGCATACGTCCATAGTGGCGTAAAATCTCGCCTTTTATCTGTAGGGCAAAGAGAAAGTCGGGGTCGCAGGTCAAACTCTGATTCATAGCCACGAGGGCTCCCAGCATATTGTTAAGGTTGAGGAGGGCCATGCCCTTATTGGCCCAGGCGCGAGGGTCGTTGGGGGCAAGTTCTATCGCCCGCGTGGCGCTGCGAAACCCCTCCGGAAAGCGCTCTTGTAGGATTTGCAGCCCGCTTCGATTGATCCAGGCGAGTGGGAGATTGGTATCGAGCAACAAGGCCTGGTCATTAGCGATGGTGGCTTCGGATACGCGCTCCAACTTTTGTAGTGCACGCGCTTTACAGGCCCATGCCAGCGCTGAAGCAGGATCTAGATCGATAGCACGCTGGGCGGCTTCGAGCATCTCTTCATAGCGACCCGCCTTATCCAGAGATAAAGCCGTCTCAAGCAAAGCCTCTACGTCTTCGCTTTTTTGATTGGTTGCCTCGTCAGTGCTGCTCTGTTCTTTATCCAATTCGATGATCTCCTACCTGTACTCGAAGCTTATTATCTCATTATTGAGATGTATGAGCAAGCCCCACCGACTGGTGATTGTCCAGAAGTCGGCAAGGCGACGTGAGTCTCGCGAACTTATGGGCGTAAAGAACTTACAGACTTTTTACAATTTTCTGTAAGTTTTCTGAAAATCGTGAGGTACAGTATAGACATACTAAGTAAATCGTACCTACTATAAAGATACTGAATGAGATAAGAATTACGGAGGCTTGCCAACATGTTGCATCCCTATGACGACCCGTCTGTACCATATCGGTCTGAACAGGATCAGACCCCTATAAATAGCCAACCTGGCGCTACAGGAACGCCTGTGGATGAAGAAAATGCACCCGACATTCAGCACAAGCTGCCAACGCCTCCCCCTTCCAACAGGCGCTCTTCTGGTGGATTGCGTACGGGAGCCATTATTGCCTTGACCTTGTTGCTGGCAATCATTTTTGGGACCGGCTTATTTGCCGGTTGGGAATATGGCCGGGGTACCTCTACCCCTACCGTTAATAAATCCAGCACTGGCGTATTACAGCCGGGCACAAATCCGACTGTAACCGTTCCCCCGCTCACAGGGAATAACGTAGATGCTGTGCGCGAGGCTGTGATTGCCAGGGTACGCCCGGCAGTCGTGGAAGTGAAAGTCACGACGCCAAATGGGGGAGCGCTGGGCTCCGGCGTTATCATTGACAGGCGCGGCTATATTGTAACCAATAACCATGTAGTCAATGGCGCACAGAGCATTAGCGTTGTGCTCTATGACGGCACACAGGTACCTGCACAACTCGCGGGAACCGATCCCGCAGATGACCTGGCTGTGCTGAAGATCACTCCGCCTGCTGCTGGCTTGACTGTGGCAACCTTAGGTGACTCCTCGAAGTTGCAGGTAGGGCAGGACGTGCTGGCTATCGGCAATCCCCTGGGCATTACCCAGACGGTCACAAATGGCATTATCAGTGCCCTTGGCCGCAATGTGAACGAGCAGAATGGAGCCGTCATACCTAATGCTATTCAGACCGACGCACCGATCAATCCAGGCAATAGCGGTGGAGCGCTGGTAGATATGCAAGGCAACCTGATCGGTATTCCAACCCTGTCTGCCATTGACCCTGAATTCAACACACCGGCCAATGGTGTTGGCTTTGCCATTCCATCGAATCGTGTCCAGTCCATTACGTCTCAGATCATCCAGACTGGCACAGTCAGTCATACAGGTCGAGCAGCTTTAGGCGTAAGGGTCGAGAGCGTTGATGCAACGTTGGCCGCACAAGACAACCTGTCCATCGATCACGGTGCGCTCATCGTCAGTGTTGTTCCGAAGGGCGCGGCGGACCAGGCTCACCTGCAAGCCGGTGATGTCATCGTACAGATCGACAATAAGCCGGTCAATGACATTTCATCCCTGGGCGATGCATTGCTTAGCAAGAACCCCGGCGATGTAGTGTCAGTAAAAGTTTATCGGGGCAATCAACAATTGACGGTCAGCGTCAAACTGGGTGAACTGCAGGCGGGTTAATTGTTAGTAGGCATAGTTACAGCAAAACGGCCGACCACCAGAGGTCGGCCGTTTTGCTGTAACTATGCTTATCTCAATGCGGACGAGACACTGCGTCTGGCGCTGAGATTCTTTGCCTGCTCGTCTCGTTTTGCGTGACGGCATGGCGGCGCGGACGGCTGGCAAGCAGTACTCCAATGAAGAAAACAATCCAGCCAAAGGTCATAACGAGCCAGAAAATGTTTTTTACCCCGAGGCGAGCGGTGGTGCCGGCCGCGGCATTGATGAGATCTCCTGCCAGGATGAGCACATTAGCCCAGAGGAGGGAACTTGTTCCCTGCCGTTGTATGAGTTTCCAGCCGGAGTAGATAGCCACGCCAACCACGGCCAGGACACCAAGTGTGTTCAAGACGATGATAGTGATAAGCCATGCTCCTAACTGGGGCTGCAGAATACCGGCTCCTGGTGTGCCTGCAATGTGGCCAAGTTGCTGCCTGTCAACGCCCGCCATGGAGATGAGTAATGCTGCCAGGACGCTCAGCACACACAAGACGACGAGGCAAATGCGCGTGATATGAGCCCTGGCAACCAGAGCAATGCTGCCCAGGCCAAGCCAGGAGGGCATGAGCGCGGCACCAAGGATGTAGTAGAGGCGGAAAAACAATACTCCAGTATCACTGGCAGGTTGCACAACTATCATAAATACATATGCCAGCGTCGCGACGAAAGCCATTGAGAGCGCTATGCCCCAGTAGAGCTGGTACAGGCGATGACGCTGTACGTACTGGCGCAGTACGATTCCGGCAAAAAGCCCTGTCACTATCACATTGATGCCTGGATAGAGTAGCAAAAAAAGGTTGTTCATTGCCTTCATTCCCATGTGAATGTCCATAGTAAAATATACGAAAAACTACAGGTTGTGTTATCTAACATATGAAAAACTACATGTATTACTATGATAGGTCTCACCGGTCAAAACGTCAATGCGCATAGCGCACGGCGTAGGAGAAATGAAAAATATAAGTTCTTTGAAGGACATTAATCTTGTCGGTTCCTGTTTCATAGCTTATAGTATGACATGGTGATCATAAACCATCCAAAGGCACTGTCGCTATTAGCATTCTTACGGGAGATACTATGCCAAACATAAATCAGGCTCGCCTCAACCTCATGCATAGATACTGGAATGCAGCCAACTACCTGACAGTTGGTCAGATTTATTTACAGGATAATCCTCTTTTGAGAGAGTCATTACGTCCCGAACATATCAAACCGCGATTACTTGGGCATTGGGGAACATCACCTGGCCTCAGCTTCATTTATGTCCATTTAAACCAGCTCATCCAGGATCATGATGTTGATATGATCTATCTGGCAGGACCAGGACACGGTGGGCCTGCCCTGCTGGCAAATGTGTATCTCGAAGGGACATACACAGAGGTTTACCCGGAGGTCACTCAAGATACAGAAGGAATACGCCGCCTCTTTCGCCAGTTCTCGACACCTGGAGGTGTTCCAAGTCATGTGAGTGTTCCCACTCCTGGCTCAATTCACGAAGGAGGAGAATTAGGTTACGTTCTCGCCCATGCATTTGGCGCGGCTTTTGATAATCCAGACTTGATCGTTGCTGCCGTTGTTGGAGATGGCGAAGCAGAAACCGGGCCCCTCGAAGGCTCATGGAAAAGTATCAAATTTTTGAACCCGGTCCGGGATGGAGCAGTCCTACCTATCTTGCATCTCAATGGATACAAGATTTCTGGTCCAACTGTCTTTGGACGTGACGATGACGAGTCGGTACGGCAGGTAATCTCAGGCCATGGCTACGATGTCCACTTCGTTGAAGGCGACGATCCCATGCGCATGCACCAGGCTTTCGCTGAAACGTTGGAGACCTGCTATGCAAAAATCCGCTCGTATCAAGAAGATGCTCGTAGAAACGGCTTCTCAGGAGTCCCCAGATGGCCTGCCATCATCTTGCGCAGCCCTAAAGGATGGACCGGACCCAAAGAGATAGACGGGGTCCCTATCGAGGGCACATTTCGTGCCCACCAGGTACCTGTAGAAAATGTGAAGACAAATCCCGAGCACTTGAAAATACTTGAAGAGTGGATGCGGAGCTACAAACCGGAAGAGCTTTTTGACGAGCAGGGGCGTTTCATCCCTGAACTTGCAGCACTGGCACCTGAAGGTGATCGTAGAATGGGGGCTAATCCACATGCAAATGGGGGAAGGTTGCTGGTAGACCTGGATCTGCCTGACTTTACGGAATATGCGCATGAAGTCAAAAAGCCGGCCACGGAGTATTATGGAAATACTCGCTTGCTGGGCACGATGATGCGAGACATTTTCACGAGGAATGCCAAACAACAAAATTTCCGTTTCATGTGTCCTGATGAAACTAATTCAAATCGCCTCGGGGATGTTTTCGAGGTGGAAAACCGCACTTTTGAGGAGAAAATCATTCCGATTGATGACCACCTCTCTCCCTTTGGCAAGGTAATGGAGGTCCTGAGCGAACATCTCTGCGAGGGATGGTTAGAAGGCTATGTGCTTACAGGACGGCATGGCTTATGGGCTTCATATGAAGCATTTGCCATGATTATTGACTCGATGATGGTTCAACACGCAAAGTGGCTGGAAGGAGCGCTCGACCTTCCCTGGCGCAAGCCTGTTTCATCGATAAACATTCTCCTGACTTCTACCTGCTGGCGTAACGATCACAATGGTTTCAGTCATCAAGGACCAGGGCTTATCGACACGGCTCTTTCGAGAAAAGGCTCAATATCGCGCGTCTATCTACCACCAGATACAAACTGTCTACTTTCCGTCGCTGACCATTGTTTCCGCAGCCGGAATTATGTGAATCTCATTGTCATCGACAAGCAGCCGCACCTTCAGTTCCTGAACATGCAGCAAGCCATTGAACACTGCACCCGTGGTCTGTCCATATGGGACTGGGCAGGCAATGAAGGTGACCTTGAGCCGGATGTGGTGCTGGGTTGTGCCGGTGATGTCATGACTATGGAAACTGTTGCGGCGGCGTGGTGGCTTCGCCATCACATTCCAGAATTGAAGGTGCGCGTGGTGAACGTTGTTGATCTGATGACACTTTACCCGCCAGAAGTACACCCTCATGGGCTGGATGATGCCACCTTCATAGAGCACTTCACAGAAGATAAGCCCGTCGTGTTTGCCTTTCACGGCTATCAGAGAGCCATACACCAGCTTATTCACGGTCGCCTGAACCCGGTTCGTTTCCATGTGCGCGGTTTTAACGAACAGGGAACGACAACAACTCCATTCGATATGGTCGTGCTCAATGAAGTAAGCCGTTATCATCTCTGTATTTTAGCAATGCAACGCGCGACACGTGTACGACACCTTACGCCACCGTTAATACAGGAGTGTAACGATGTGCTTATCAGGCACCATAGCTATGTACGAAGGACCTTCGAGGATATGCCAGAAGTGCGCGACTGGGTATGGACTGACTAAGAGGACTTTTCATGAAGATATTAGTGCTGAATGCAGGTTCAAGTAGTCAGAAGAGCCGCCTGTATGAACTGAAGGACACGCTGCCAGACCTGCCAATTGCTCCTTTGTGGGAGGCCTATGCTGACTCGGCTGAACATCCGGGCGTGACCGAACTGAAGATTACCACTGCTCAGGGTCAGACCCTGGAAGAGGAACTCCAGACGGATTCACGCCAGGACGTGATTGCACACCTGCTAAATACTTTGTGGAGTGGTAAAACGCAGGTGCTTGCTCAACCTTCGGACATTGATATCGTTGGGCATCGTATCGTTCATGGCGGGCAAGAATTTCGCGAGAGTACGCTGATTACGCCAACGGTAAAGGATGCGATCAGACACTTATCGAGCTATGCGCCCCTGCATAACCCCATCAACCTGGAAGGCATCGAGGCCGTTGAGCGCATTTTGCCGCACGTTCCTCAGGTGGCAGTTTTCGATACCGCGTTTCACTCGCAATTACCTATGGCTGCGCTAGTGTACCCGGGCCCCTATGAATGGTTTGAGGAGGGCATCCATCGCTACGGTTTTCATGGCATCAGTCATCAATACTGTGCCGGCCGCGCTGCCCAGATCCTGGGACGAGACCTGGCCTCCCTGCGGCTAATTACCTGTCATATAGGCAATGGTTGTTCACTAGCCGCCATTAGCGGCGGTCGCAGTATAGAGACCACCATGGGCTTTACACCGTTAGAGGGTTTGATGATGGGGAGCCGCTCGGGTACAGTTGACCCGGGCATCCTCATCTACCTGATGCGGCAAAAGGGCTACTCTCCCGACCAATTCGATACTTTACTCAATAAGCAGTCAGGTCTCAAAGGGATTTCTGGCGTATCCAGCGATATGCGCGAGGTGTTGTCTGCTATTCGTGAGGGTAACGAGCGGGCCAGGCTGGCTTTTGATATGTATATACATCGTCTGCGCTCTTTTATTGGTGCCATGCTGGCAACGCTCGGGGGGGTGGACGCCATTGTCTTCGCTGGCGGCGTAGGTGAACATGCGCCCAGTGTGCGCTGGGGCGCTTGTAAAGCCTTCGGATTTCTCGGCCTTAAACTCGATGCAGCAAAAAACGCTCAATCCCCTGCCGATCAAGATATCGCCACTGCCGATTCTACCGTGCGTGTCCTGATAGTCCAAACGCAGGAGGATTGGTCAATTGCTAAGGAATGTTGGAAAATAGCCTCTTCGAAGCTACCTGGTTAATGTTGATTTTCTCTTTCCCTTTGTCTGCGTCTCGTCAAGAGGACACCCACGATACCAAGGACGAGGAGGGTAAAGCCTGCTTCTTGCCGTCCGAGGGGCGTACCCAGGTCGAGTACTGGCAATGATGGTTGGGTCGAGATGTTTTTTGATGGGCTTTGATTTGAGGCACCCTTGATGCGCGTTGGTGTCAGAGCCGCGTTCCCGGTACCAGGAGTCCCGTGCTGGTCAGCGGAGACCGCTTTTTGGGCAGTAGCAGTAGCTGCACTGCTCGTAGATGTGATACCGGGTCGGACCAGGGACGGTCTTTGCTCTGATGATGCCGAGGGAGCGCTACCTCCATTAGAAGTGCTCTCACCATGTGGAAGCATGGGGAGAAGGCCCGACAGGAGAAAGACCAGCCCTATTATGGCGGCAATAGTGCTTGCTACACGTAATGACCGCTGGACATAATATCCCCCCGATCGTCGCCTGACCGGCGGATTTGCACGTGCTTGCTGTTCTCCCTGGGGTTCTGGACGTTCTTGTAAGTAGGTAAATCTGTCTGAAAGGGCAAATGATCGAGGCAAAGCAGGCTCTGGCAATGCTTGCAGGAAAGCTACCGTCTGTTTCAGGCCCGCTAATGCGCTTTGACACTGCTGGCAAGTTTCCAGGTGGGCATTGCAAACTTCCAGTTCTTGTTCTGAAAGTTCCTTATCTATAAAAGCTGAAAGCTGTGTAGTTGTCAGGTGTCGATCATCGTGTTTAGGCACGCCAGTACTCCAGTTGGTTTCAATCTGTATTAGTAGGTAGACGGTAATTACGCGGTAAAAGTTCCCTGTACTGGTACAGGTAATTGCGAAGACGCGCTCGCCCTCGGGCGATACGTGAGCGTACAGTCCCTAGTGTTGCCTGGGTTGTTGTCGCAATTTCCTCGTATGAAAGCCCCTGTATATCGCATAAAACGACTGCAATACGCTGGTCGAGGGGAAGTTCTTGCAAACCGCGCTGAATGAGTTCCTGTAATTCCTGGCTGAGTAAATATTCTTCAGGATTTTTTCCCTGTCCCGTCTCCACTAATGCACCTATGTCGCTGGCTGAATGTGGCTCATCTTCGTCGGTAAGTACCTCAAGCGACTCGACAGGATGACGTTGTATCCTGCGCCAGTGATCACAGACCAGGTTTGAGGCAATACGAAGTAGCCAGCCACGGAATGAGGAACCGCCTCGGAAGGAAGAAATGCCACGGAAGGCAGCTATGAATGCATCCTGCGTAATATCGGCGGCCACATCGGCATCGCCGAGCATACGCAAGACGGCCCCATAGGTCATTTGCTGGTAGCGCAATACCAGCTGATTAAAGGCGTTGACATCACCGCGCTGACTGCGGGCGATGAGTTGTTCTTCATCGTCTCGCACAAGCTTTGCCATTTGGCAGCCTCACTACTTCTTGTTTCGTTTGAGCCAGTGTAACATATTTTAAGAGAGTAGGCTATCTCACATAACAAAACGCTTCGACACTACAACTTTTCCCAGGTGGATCAAAGACATACGTTGACATGGCAGAACTTAGAGGTTTATAATTACCTTTACATAAAACCTTATAGCTTGTTGTATTGAAAGTTGTCTGCTTCAAAGTGGAGGCAGCAGATGCTCGAGATAACCAATCCTGCCGAGTACCGGTTGCATTCAATGAAACATACACTTTCCCTGGAAGGAACTTTCTATGACTACTACCACAGGTGGCCTTGAAGACATCGTTGCAACTAATTCGTACATCTGCGACCTCGATGGTAAACTTGGCAAACTGACATACTTTGGCGTTGACATTCACGACCTGGCCCGTTACTCAACTTTTGAAGAAACTGCTTATCTTCTCTGGCATGGTGTCTTGCCGACACGCGCACAACTCGAAGAAGTAAAGGGCCAGATGCAATCTCACCGGGAACTTCCGAGCCAGCTAATCGAGTTAATGCACTTATTGCCTACAACGACCTCTTCTATGGATGTGCTGCGTACCGCTGTATCTGCCCTCTCCGCCTTTGACCCCAACCCCAATGATAGGTCCCCTGAAGCAAACCATGACCGTGCAGTGCGTCTAACCGCAATGATGACGACGATTGTTGTCAGTTGGGAACATATACGTAATGGAAGGAGGCCGGTTGCCCCGCTGCCTGATGAGAGTCATGCGACAAACTTCCTCTACATGTTAAAAGGCCAGAAACCTGATGCTCAAACCGCTCGTGACCTGGACGTCTGCTTCATTTTGCATGCAGACCATGAGCTAAATGCCTCCACCTTTGCCGCTCGTGTATCAGCGGGGACCTTAGCCAATATGTATGCAGCCATTACAGCCGCTATCGGTACGCTTTCTGGACCACTGCACGGCGGAGCCAACGAGCAGGTGATGCGTATGATCAAGCGCGTGGGCGAGGTGGATAATGCTGAACCGTATATCCGTAATGCGTTGGAACATAAAGAGCGCATCATGGGCTTTGGCCATCGTGTCTATCGTACCGAGGATCCACGCGCTACTCACCTGCGTGCCATGTCCGAGGACCTGGGCAAGCGTACTGGTGACAGCCGGTGGTATGAAATATCGCGCGTCATTGAAGAATATATGAAAGAACACAAGGGCCTCAACAGCAACGTGGATTTCTATTCGGCTTCGGTCTACTATATGATGGGCTTTCCCATTGACCTGGATACGCCCGTTTTTGCTTGTAGTCGAATCTCTGGCTGGACGGCTCATGTGCTTGAGCAGTACTCAAATAATCGCCTGATTCGTCCCCGTGCCGAGTATGTCGGCCCCAAAGTGACAGAGTATGTCCCAATCGATCAACGTGGGTAAGAAAGCTACATTAACCTCTTGATATCCCTTTGTATCTCTGCATAGCTTTGATATCTGGCCGCGTTGTCCTCAGTTAGGGCACGCGCGAGAATGGCCTCGAGCGCGGGCGAAACGGCTGGATTCAGGAGCCGTACTGGTGGAAACGCGGGATAATGTGGTGGAGCATGGTTGGTCAGAGCATAGTGCATACAGGCGGCAAGCGTATAGATGCAGGTACGCTGGTCGTAGGGTTTATCTTGTATGGGCAGGTACGGCGAGATAGCCAGTTTGCGCGTGGTGCGATGTCTGCTGACCGCATTGTGTACCTCAGGCGATGAAGGTGGAGAAGGCACCTGGAATCCTGTCAGCATAGCTCGTCCACGTGTCTTCTCAATGAGAATGTTGGCGGGACAAATATCGTAGTGACGCAGGGGCGGCTGCTGTTGCTCTAATGATATCAAAATATTCAGGAGCGCATTCATGTAGCTCAGCACTTCACGCTCTGGTAGAGGTCGCAGCAGTTTTTGCATGCGTTCTTCAAGGCTTTCACCATCGACATACGCAAACACAAGATAGTAATGCTTCCCCTCGGCAAAACGATCAAGTACGCGCGGTATTAGCGGGTGCCGCAAGCGAGTGAGCGCTTCGGTTGCTTGCTCATAGTACACCAACTCCTTTGCGCGACGAGCGAGGGGAAGATCGCTACACTCCCAGCGTTTCAACACAACCTGCGTATCATTTGCCTGGGTATCGCTGGCGACTGCTACTGTTATCTTCGTCTCCTCGCTATTCTTCAAGACACGTTTGATAACATATCGCCCCTGGCGTGCGCTTATCCCTGATAAAGGGCTGTGTAAGGCGATACCAGGGGGGATAGTGAGCCGGCCGCAGATAGAGCAACAGCGCTGGCCAAAGCGCAGAGGAGCATCACAGTAGAAGCAGTGGCGATCATCCCTCTCTGCTCCGCAGTCGCTACAGCGCTGCGCACCTGTACGATTCTGGTGCCCGCACTCGCCACAGAGGTAGCGTTGTTGAGCCAGCTGTACCGCTTCGGTGTACTTTTCGGCAAACTCGAGGATATTCGAGTAACGCTGTCGATGATCTTTGGCCAACCCACGCAGTATGACATTGGCGACCTCTATCGGAATGCGCCGGTTCCAGCGTTGTGGAGAAGATGGCTGCTCTCTGAAGTGCGCGTTCCACATCTCTTCTACACGTTTGTAGGTAAAAGGAGTACGACCGGTAAGCAGTTCATAGCAGCTAATGGCGAGGGCATACTGATCGGAGTCACGCCGTGGATTGCCCTGCCATTGTTCAGGCGGCATGTAGGCAGCTGTCCCCGTCGCTTCACCAAGCGAAGCGTGGGTTTGCATACCCAGATAGAAGGTCGTACCAAAATCTGACAGGAGGAGCTGTCCCTTGCGTCCAATGAGCAGGTTTCCTGGCTTGACATCCTGGTGTATCAGGCCGTTTGCGTGTACGAAGCTCAGTGCCCCGGCCGCTTGCTCGAGATATGGCACAAGCTCTTCAGCAAATGCAGCTCGTCTGCTGCCATCGGGCCTGCGAAAAAGATCATAGATTGTTTGCGGCGCATATTCCATGACAAGGTAGGGCCGCTCATCCTCGAGCTGACCAAAGTTGTAGACTGGCAAAATATTGCTGTGCTGCAGGTCGGCAATGCGCCGCGCTTCGTCAAAAAAGTTGCCAAGAGCTTTCTCGTTGAGCTGGTCGATACGCAGCACCTTGAGTGCCAGGATACGACTCAGGGGTGCTGGTTCGCGCACTTTATAGACATGGCCGTAACTGCCTGCGCCGATGAAGGAGGCAACTTCGTAGACGCCAATATGTGCCCCCTGAACCAGGAAGTCGCAGCGAGGACAGCAGATAGCATTATCGGGAACCTCGTGTCCTCCGCCGGGGCGTGTATTCAAACAACGGGCCAACGTTTCTACCTCTTCTACTCCCGTTTATGAGTGATAAATTTGGGGAACAATTGCGCTGTGGCACTCCTTCCCATCTATATTTACGCTCATGCTCATCGTGAGTTGCGAAATGTGTTACGAGCAGCCCGATTGTATATCTTAAGAACGGGGAAACGGCAAGAGGAAGAGATATAAACTTCAACCTTCACTGCATTTGAAGGTTGTTACCTGGGTGCTTGCCAGATTCGCACCATTCCATCGTCATCTCCCGAGGCAATGTGCGCACCATCCGGGGACCAGGCCACAGTTAGCACCTCACTCCGATAACCACGATAGGTCAAAACAAGATGATCCGTCACACCATTCCAGACCTCGACCGTCTTATTGCTGTTGGCCGAGGCCACATATTTCCCATCAGGCGACCAGGCGACCCCGTTTACCCAACCAAGGCAGCAGTAGAGCCAGGCAGATTTGCCCGTAACAGCATCCCAGACCTGGACCGTCTTGTCAAAGCTCACGGAAGCAATGCGCTTGCCATCAGGCGACCACGCCACAGCGGTCACGCCGTCAAGATGACCTCTATAGGTCAAGAGGGGGCCGCCCGTGTCCACGTTCCAGGTCTCCACTGTGCCATCAACGCTAGCAGAGGCAAGAGTGTTCCCGTCAGGGGACCAGGCTACTGCTGCCACCCAATCGGAATGACCACGGTAGGTTATCACGGTTCCTCTTGCAGTAACATTATCCACACTCCACACTTGAACGGTCTTGTCATAGCTGGCCGAAGCGAGAAACTGCCCGTCCGGTGACCACGCGACGGCGGTCACTGTGTCCGTATGGCCTCGATAGGTAAAGAGGCGTGCGCCCGTGGTAGCGTCCCAGACCTGCACGGTCTTGTCGAAACCGGCGGAAGCGATGCGCTTGCCATCAGGCGACCACGCGACGGCGGTCACCCAATTCGTGTGCCCTCGATAGGTAAAGAAGGGATGCCCTGTTGCCGCGTCCCAGACCTGCACGGTCTTATCATAGCTGGCGGAGGCGATGCGTTTGCCGTCAGGCGACCACACCACAGCAGAGACTGCGTTACGATGGCCGCGGTATATATCATTATATATGGAGAAGGCATTTTTTGGGGAGGTAGAAGTAGTCTGAGGAGCAGAACATGAGGTTAGTAGTATGACAATGCAAAAAGTTAGTGCTATGAACATGCGCGAGCATCTCCACAGAAGGGGCATGGCCATCTTCCTTTCAATGAATAAGTAAGGAACTACATTAGAGCCTTCGGAAGCCGCTCACTTTTATTCACGCCTAAGAGGAGATGTAACGCTTTCGATTCAATTATAAAGTATGCAGGAGGATTTTTGCCAAATTTCTTGAAGGACGCATTCCTCCAGTTGCATATAAACCAAACTTATTCTTCTACTAAAAACGAGAGGTCGCCAACTTGGCGACCTCTCGTTTTTAGTAGAAGAATTTTAACCTACGCTTCCGGACATCTCCAGCTGGATCAGGCGGTTCAGCTCGACTGCGTACTCCATCGGGAGTTCCTTGGTGATCGGCTCGATGAAACCGTTAACGATCAAGGAGTAGGCCTCGGACTCATCCAGGCCACGGCTCATCAGGTAGAAGAGCTGATCCTCGCCAACCTTGGAGACGGTCGCCTCGTGGCCGATCTCGGTCTGGTTCTCTTCGACACGGATGGTTGGATAGGTGTCGGTGCGGGCATTCTCGTCAAGCAGAAGCGCATCACAGCGCACATTGGACTTGGTGTGGTGCGCGCCAGGGTTGACACGAACGAGACCGCGATAAGAAGCGCGACCGGTACCCTTCGAGACCGACTTCGACAGGATCTGTGAGGTGGTGTGCGGCGCGAGGTGGGTCACTTTAGCACCAGCATCCTGGTGCATGCCATCGCTGGCAAAGGCCACCGAGAGGATGTCCCCACGTGCGCCTTCCTCCATCAACAACACTGCCGGGTATTTCATTGTGACCTTTGAGCCAAGGTTGCCATCAACCCATTCCATGGTCGCATTTCGGTAGGCAGCGGCACGCTTGGTGACGAGGTTGTAGACGTTCTTCGACCAGTTCTGAATGGTCGTATAGCGTACGCGCGCACCCTCTTGCACTTTGATCTCCACCACGGCGCTATGCAAGCTGTCGCTCGTATAGGTTGGAGCAGTACAACCCTCGACATAATGCACATAGGAGCCGGGAGCGGCAATAATCAAAGTGCGCTCGAACTGACCCATGTTCTGTGCGTTAATGCGGAAGTATGCTTGCAAGGGGATCTCGACCCGTACACCCTCTGGCACATAGACGAAGCTGCCACCACTCCACACCGCGCTATTCAGCGCTGCGAACTTATTGTCCGTATAGGGAATGATTGAGCCAAAATGTTCCTTCACCAGGTCAGGGTAGAGGCGCAGAGCCGTGTCCATATCAGTGAAGATAACGCCTAGCTTCTCCAGGTCCTCACGTACTTTGTGATAAACCGCTTCGCTCTCGTACTGAGCTGTTACGCCAGCGAGAAATTTGCGCTCGGCCTCTGGAATGCCCAGGCGATCAAATGTGTCTTTAATCTCAACCGGAACTTCTTCCCAGGTCTTGCCTTGCTGCTGGACTGGCTTAATGTAGTAATAGATATCGTCGAAGTTAATGCTAGACAGATCAGCGCCCCAGGTTGGCATTGGACGTTTCATAAAGTGTTCCAGGCTCTTGAGGCGGAACTGCCGCATCCAACTGGGTTCGCCCTTCATTTCGGAGATCTGTTCAACGATCTCACGGTTAAGTCCCTTCTTGGACTTGAATGCATAGTTTTCAGCTACATGGAATCCAGCGCTATATGTCTGTTCCACTCCGTATGCCTGACTCATAAGCTTCACTCCATCTGCTGGCTGCAACTCGTAACATTTACGTTCACAGAAAGCCTCTGCTTTCTGTTAATCCTTAGTTATTTAGTCGGATTTATTGGTATTATAAGTTTTTGGGCCGGTCTTGTCAAGTAATGCGAGCTGAGATCCACTCATAAATGGGGGTGCAGGGGGCGAAGTCCCCTGCCGGAGCGCGAGGTGTCCTCGCACTTTTCTCTCCCCCAAGGCGGGCCAGAGGCCTGCTAGACAAATTATGAGTGGATATCAGATGCGAGAACTGAAAAACTGGAAGAACTGGATGGACTGGGATCCTTTGCGGGTACCCCTACTTAAGGCAAAGAGAAATAGCCGTGTTAACTGCTTGACATACCGCAATCCATCTTGCTATTATAACAAAGGATTTGGAGGCGAAATTCCGGTCCCCGTCAGCGCCCATAGCTCAGAGGATAGAGCATCGGTCTTCTAAAAAGTGTTTTCCCCAACAGGCCATTCGATTAATGGGACTCGCCCAGGGCTACGAAATCTAGCGCGCCTGGGGGGTCTCGAACCCTCGACCTAGCGATTAGAAGTCGCTCGCTCTATCCACTGAGCTACAGGCGCTCAGGGACAATATATCACGAGAGTCAAGGGCAGGATTACCAGATCAGTTGCACAAGAATTACACAAAACTCACCTGGCGCCCCGGCCTCCACATGTAAAGGTATCTCGTTCTACTGTTGTCATACCTGTTGCCTTACTATGCTATACTCCCTGCATGGATAACGTATTCAAACTTTTGTGGTATGCCCTCAAAGGTGGTTGCTGGCTTAACCATCGATGGCAGATCGTCTTTGACGACGGCAAAACAATAGAACAGGTGTGCCTGAAATGTGGCAAGCCTCAAGTCAGGCATTGGTAACCCTCCTTATCCATCGCTCCATAAGGGCTCTCGTTGAAGCTCTTGAGCGCTGCCGGTATCGTTACTGCAGGGATCTGGCCACCTCATCAGGGATGACAAGCACATCCGCCCCATAGCTTACCACTTGCTCTGCCGGAAATGTGAGGTAGCGCTTGCTCAGATGTTCGCGCAGACCTCCAGAAAGTTCGAATGCGGTGAGCCGCGGGGTGGTGGGAGTGCCGGTAGCGAGGACCACATTGCCGATCGTGCCAAGAAGCGTTCCGCTTGCGCTCATCACCCTGTAGGAGAGTAAGTCTTGACCAAGGATGAGCGTCGATAACCGTTTGTCCTCTGACTCTTTCCGCAGCCTCTCTTCATTGGCGGTCGTGATCGCGTCTTCTCCAATCCCCTTGATGTCGGTTACCAGTAACAATTTATGACCAAAGAGACCTGTTTTAACACGCAGCGCATAGACTTGCTGGGTAGCTGGATCGAAGTAGAAATCGTCGCATGTACCAGCTTTTTTGCCATCTGAAAGAGTGACGACAGCCTGACCGCGCAAGTTTGACCATTTTCTGGTCTCCTGGGTGTTTTCCATATGCTTGCTCCTTGATAAAAAGAGAGTCTCGTAATGACACAGTTATTGCAGGGAAAACGTGCTGTGCCAGGATTAGGCCTGCCCTAAATATGGTAGCATCTTTAGTAATGAAATATCCACTTTATCAGAAAGCCAATCTGATAAAAAGGTAAAATGGGCTGTTTGAAGCGTAGCTTCTCCATTGTTCCGGCTATGTAGTGCGCGCTATCATATGAATAAAGAGTTAGCAATGATTACTAAGTAGTAGCCAGGAGCGTGCTACCATGAGTAAGAATATAGAAATGCCGGTCACTGGGGATAGCAAGGTTCTTTCGCAGATGCCTGAACTTGTAGAGAATAAACCTGCGACTACGCCCCCCCGTGTCGTTATTGTGGGCGCAGGCTTTGGAGGGCTACAAGCGGCACGAGCCTTGCGCAACGTGCCTGTCGAGGTCACAGTAATCGATCGCAGCAACCACCACCTCTTTCAACCCCTCTTATACGAGGTGGCTACAGCCGTTCTATCCCCGGCTGACATCTCCGCACCGATTCGCAATATCCTTAAAAAGCAAACAAATGCAAGAGTTATCTTAGCTGAGGTCACCGGCGTCGATCTGCATCAGCAGCGGGTGCTCATCCATGACAGGTCCGTTCCCTACGATTACTTGATCCTGGCAACAGGCGCTCGTCACAGCTACTTTGGGCATGACGCGTGGGAGCCATTCGCGCCTGGCTTGAAATCGATTCCAGACGCAACGGCGATTCGCCGCAAGATTCTGCTGGCATTTGAGGCTGCCGAGATAGAGCCCGATCTCGAGAAGCAGCGTGCACTGATGACGTTTGTCTTAGTTGGTGCTGGCCCGACGGGCGTAGAGATGTCCGGCGCTATTGCGGAACTGGCGCACAAAGCCCTGGCATCCGATTTTCGCAATATCGATCCTACCTCGGCTCGTATTATCCTCGTCGAGGCAGCACCGAGAATACTGACAGCCTTCCCTGAAGTATTGGCAAAAAAAGCGCAGAAGGCCCTCAACCGCCTTGGCGTGGAAGTTCGCACACAGGCACCTGTTGAAGCGATAGACGAGAACGGTGTGGTGATTGCCGGGAAACCGCTTGCTGCTAAAACTGTCATATGGACGGCTGGCGTTACCGCCTCTCCGGCCGGTAAGTGGTTAGGTGTTGAGACGGACAGGGTGGGTCGTGTCAAGGTATCAGGCGATCTGACCATTCCCGGTCATCCTAATATTTTTGTAATTGGCGATACGGCTAGTGTGATAGAAAATGGCAAACAACTGCCCGGAATGGCCCCTGTAGCCATGCAAGAGGGTCGCTACGTGGCCTCAATGATTGCGCATCGCGTGTCCGGGAAGAAAAATGTAAGGACCAGACGATCCGGGGAGACCTCAGCCCTTGCGGTCGCCCCATTTCACTACATCAACAAAGGCAACGTGGCCACAGTGGGACGCTCCTACGGTGTGGTAGAAATAGGCAAATTGCGGGTCGCAGGTTTTTTTGCCTGGGTCTTGTGGCTTGCCATACACATCTTCTACCTGATAGGCTTCCGTAACCGTATCCTGGTCATGTTTCAATATGCGTGGGCCTACCTGACCTTTCAACGTGGGGCGCGGCTCATCACCTTTGAAAGCGGGCCCGCTTTGCCTGAGGCAAAAACTTGAGCTGAAGATTACCCTGACCTGATTTTGCTGCCCTATCCAGTTCTATGAATGAAAGTATTTTCGGAGAGCAAGTATGTCATTATCTGATGCTGAGCCAATGGCGAAAACGCTGCGTGTAGCCATTATTGGTTATGGCCTGGCAGGCGCAGTCTTCCACGCGCCGCTCATTACCTCCACGCCAGGTATGACAGTAGCGGCAATTGTGACGAGCCAACCTGCGCGTCAGGAGCGTGCACATCGTGATTTTCCCACGGCGAAGGTTTTGCCAACGGCAGATGACCTCTGGCGTGATCCTTCCGCTTATGACCTGGTTGTGGTAGCGGCACCTAATCGTACACATGCGCCCCTTGGTATGGCCGCTATGCAGGCAGGTCTTCCCGTCGTTATTGACAAACCTATGGCTGCAACCGTGGCTGATGCTGAGCAACTGATAGCAACAAGTGATCGCACAGGCAGGTTGCTCTCAGTCTTCCAGAATCGGCGCTGGGATAATGACTTTCTGACAGTTCGCCAATTGTTATCTGCCGACCTTGACCTGCTTGGACCGATTACACGCTTTGAGTCGCGCTTTGAGCGTTACCGGGCGGCACCCCGTCCTGGTGCATGGCGCGAGCTTGCAGCTCCCGAAGAAGCTGGAGGGCTGCTTTACGATTTAGGCAGTCACCTGATTGACCAGGCTTTGCAGCTCTTTGGGCAGCCCGTCCGTATCTATGCAGAGGTGGACAAACGTCGCCCTGGTGCGCAGGTGGATGACGATACCTTTGTCGCGCTTCAGTTTGCCAACGATGTGCGAGCCCATTTGTGGATGAGCGTTGTTGCCCGTATTCCGGGGCCGCGTCTACGCATTAGTGGTCTGCGTGGTACCTACGAGAAGTGGGGTCTGGATCCCCAGGAAGATGCGCTGCGCTCAGGTATACGGCCAGGGGAGCCTGGTTGGGGACTTGAGCCGCGCGAACGCTGGGGGCGACTCTCTACTGAGATTAGTGGTATGCGTATTGATAGTCCTATAGAGACGCTTCCCGGGGCTTATGAACAATACTATGCGCTCCTGCGCGATGCCCTTATGACGGGTGGTCCATCCCCAGTAGACCCTGCTAATGTAGTGACCGCTTTAAAGGTAATAGAAGCTGCTCAGCGCAGTGCAAAGACTAACGCGATAGTGGAACTGAACGTGTGAAATGTAGTTGTATACCTTTTCCTTGCGAAGCCGTATAGTAAAATAGATGGGGATAAAGAGTTAAGGAGTTTTCCAATGGCACATGAGCACGAGTCACCTCAATATTTACTTGCTAGCCCGCAAGATATAGAGTCCTTAGCAAACAAGCTTACAGAGTTTAGCCAGGCGCTTAGTCCAGTAGTGCAGGCACTTTTCATGGAACGCATCAAGCGTAGTATACCCGCTATGGAAGTTGAGCAATCTATCACTCCCGCCCCAAGCCTGGAAGTATTCGCAGCCTGGCTCAACTCAGTGGTCCCCGGCGGCTCACGCTGGTATCCTGCGTAAAGCCGGAGGACACCAGGAAAACTAACAACAAGAGACATGCCGAGTTTTTCGGAATATCTCTTGTTGTTCCACAGATGTAAGGATAGCTAGCAACCTGCTTAGTTACCGGTGTAGCCGATCACATCGGTTCCCCCGCCCCCTTGATTGAAGACAAAGTACTGCGGACGTTCGGCCACCATCACTGCCCCGGCCCCCTGCACCTGGACCAGCGTCGAGACCGCTCCGCTGGCCCCTTGCTTGGCCAGATCCACGTCCACATCGATGGTCAGGCGGCTATGAGCCAGCACCGTCACCTGCTCCTGATAGGCATGGGTGGGCGTGTAGAAGGTCACCAGCGCCGTCTCCGTGGTCCCCGTCGGGTTTTGCAGGGTGATGAACTCGGCGAAGGGCCGGTTGGTATAGCCTTCGGCAAAGGCATAGGTACTCTGGGCCGCCGGGGTGCCCACCACATCGGTCGTCCCCGAGATCCTGGTCGGACCAAAGTGGAAGTACATCAGCCGCTCAGCCACGATGGGTTGGTCTGAGGTAATCTCGGCCGAAACCGAGGAGGTGACCTGGCAGGGCGAGGGCACACACGTGCCCGGCTGGGCATTGGCCTTATTGACATCGAACTGGGCAAAGCCCAGGGCCGGCACGGGCACCGTTAACGTCTGCGTATCCCCATTGGTATACTCCAGCTTGATATGGGCATTGGTCGCACTCGTGCCAAAGTTGGCTAACTTGTAGTACTCCTGGAAGCCGGAGCCGGTGTAGCCCTCGGCAAAGAGCCAATCGGTGCCAGGGGAGGTGGCGCCCACGTTCATGATCGCGCCGGTGGTCCAGCCGTCCGCGTTGGCAATAGTGTCCTTGACGTAAAGCAGGCGCTCGGCAATGATCGGATTGTCGGAGGACACCACCGAGATGGTGAAGTGATTGTGGTAGCCCAGGCCAATGGTCGGTTTGAAGACGAGCCGTTGGTAGGGAATGAGACTGACTTGCTGCGTTGGGCAGGCCGCTTGCCCAGAGGCCCCGCACACTCCTGTATAGTAGGTGATGGTGGCGTTGGCATTGAGGGTCGGGCTGGGATCAAGCACCGAGACGAAGGTATTGTAATCGGGCTGGCCCACTTTAGGGGCATTGGTCGAATCGGCTTCGGCAAAGTAATAGGCTTTTTGGGGCGTGGTGACGCCGAAGGCATCGGTGCCGCTGTTGACGCCCAGGTTGTTGAAGTACCAGGGGCGCTCGACGATGATGCCGGGACCACTGGTCACCTGCACCAGGGCCGCCGCGTCCATATGGGGTCCGGTGGTCGTCGTGCCCAGGTCCATATCCACATCGAAGGTCT
>WNGM01002508.1_pt1 | contig 25948 bp, 25 predicted proteins | sample 5400571 | NCBI WGS metagenome assembly WNGM01 (sample SAMN13153378, study PRJNA577476) | soil metagenome | isolation source: 100 cm soil or saprolite under Garry oak tree replicate 2 | place: USA:California | collected 2016-06-15 | reverse complement strand
CATGGTTTAACAAATAGGCTTCCTTGAGCAATTACTCATTAACCTGACGATTAGAGTGCCACCGCAACCTGCGCAGGAGCGCGAGCCGTCACGGCGGAGGCCCTGGCATCAGGGGCCGGGGGATGCGGATTGCCGTTGGAACCTGTTCTCGATGTATTGCCGGCCCGTTGGGCAAGTGATCTTTGCCAATTGGCTTGCTACGACCTCCGCGATGAGTGGTAAATCGCCAATCCACTCATCGAGGAGATTAGTACCGGGAAGTCAGCAAGTGTTTACTAAAGCGGCCGCTTCACTTGGATTAAAACCGGCCTATCGGAACAAAGCCCCCAAAACCCGTTGTGGGCTTGCCAACTCAAATAGCGAATGATAAAGGACGTTTGCTTCAATAACCCCAGATTAGAGCGTGCAGGCCGAAAACATCATTGAGGAGAAAACTGTGGGCGCGGCCGAAAGGAGCCGCTCTCTATGGTTTCTCAAACGCCTACTGAATATGGCCTTCGCCCCAATACGCTGACCATCCCTGAGTTGGAACAATCGAAGGCGGCTGTGCTCAATACGCTGGCCTCCGTTCACTCTCGTCGCAGCTACACTTTCGCCATCGACAGGTTCATAGCCTGGTACTGCAGCGAGCCTAGGTTGACGTTCAATCGAGCTGTGGTCGTCCGGTACCGGTCGCACCTTGAAGGACTCAGTCTGTCCGCCTCTACGATCAATTCGCATCTTTCAGCGATTCGGAAATTGGCGGACGAGTCCGCGGAAAGCGGCTGGCTGACGCCAGAACTGGCGATTGGAATCCGGCGGGTTCAAGGGGTAAAGCGGCTGGGGCGGAAAATCGGCAACTGGCTCTCCCGGAGTCAGGCGCAAGAACTTGTGAATGCCGCGTCGAAGACAAACCCGCGCGGCTGGCGGGACGGAGCGATCGTTGGGTTACTTCTCGGTTGTGGGTTACGGCGTTCTGAAGTGGTCGGATTGACGCTGGAGCAATTGCAACTGCGGGAGGGGCGCTGGGTCATCGTCGATTTGATCGGTAAGGGAAGACGGCTGCGAACTGTGCCGGTGCCGGCATGGTCGAAGCAATTGCTGGATGAATGGCTCTCGCATTCGGGGGTCAGCGAAGGACGAGTATTCAGGAGAGTTTCGAAAGTAGGAAAGCGACAAGAGGCTAGCGTGACTGCGAACGTCCTTTATCATTCACTAGCCGGGTTTCCACCCCCAACGGCGTTTTTTTGGGGCGGTCACTTGTCTGAGATGCCGACAAGCCGTCAACATGGATTTGTCAGACACTACGACCTGGTTCGCGACGCCCGCAATGAGGCTCTACCGGTTATAGTGCCCTTTCGGAGAAGTCCAGCAAGACCTTCTGCTGTCCAGCTTCACCATCGGCCAAGCGTACTGCCTCTTGGAAGTCCTTAAATGAGTACCGCACAACCGCTGGCGGCGTAAGTGCTCCGTTCGCCAACATGGTGAGGAGATCGCTCGTCGCTGCCCGCACTTCGGCGAGCGGCTGGGAAGGCACCCAACGCGGAAGCCACCACCCTCGAACCGTCACTGTCGAATAAATCAAACGCGGAGCGAAGAGCGGCATGATGAATTTTGCGGGATCCGTCTGCCGATGACTGGAAAGGGCTCCATACACAAGCATGGTTCCAGCGGGAGAGAGGTTGCGGGCAAGCTCAGCGCCAAGTTCCCCGGCAACGCAGTCAATTGCTCGTTCAACGCCCTTACCCGCGGTCAATTCCCGCAGGCGTACCGTGAGATCCTCGTCTTCCGTGCAGATCACCTCATCGCCTCCGAGGTTGCGTATGATTGTTTCTTGCTCGCGCCGACGGATGACGTTGATTGTCTTGAATCGATACTGCTGCGCCAATTGAAGCACCAACTTCCCGACGCTGGATGCAGCCGCCGTCTGCAGGAGCCATTCTTCCTCTTTGAGATTGTGACTTGATCTCGTCAATGCCCATGCAGTCAAAGGATTCGTATAGGAGGTGGCGGCGGCTGGATCGTCCACGCCATCTGGAACGGGCACGAGTTTATCTGCTGGGCACACGATCTGCTCGCGCCAGGTGTTCCAGTTGTCCACGAAAACTACGCGAGTTCCAACAAGTGAACCTCGAACGCCCGGACCTACAGCCTCCACAATCCCCGCGCCTTCAGCGCCGGGGCTGGCTGGCAATTCCGGCTGATAGCCATAGCGTCCTCGCACCATGTGCAGATCCGATGGGTTGATCGGGCTGAGCAGCACTCGGACGAGCGCTTCGCCAGGAGCCAAAGGCGGAGTAGGGATCTCTGCTATTTTCAAAACGCCATTCGGTTCACCGGTCTCGCGAAAGATCAATGCTTTCATCAATACCTCCTGAGTCTTTACATTCTAGCCGCTTGTATGAAGCTGTTCGTAGCCACCCGCTCGAAGCGAAAGATGGCCGACGATGTCTTTGATCGTTTCAAGTTCACCTGCCAGGACGACAAAGGAGACTATCGGACCATAGCTCGGTGTCGTTCCCCAATTTCACACCAAATCTGTAAGCTGGGGCATCGATATGCTTATGAGGACGCCTTGCGACCAACTGTGCCGGCACAGAGCGACGCGAGCCGCCACATCGGGCGATCACATGCTCCGGAGGTGGTTTTCCAAACCCTTCGATATGAATACTTATTCCTCGGTCCGCAATCGAATCTCTCCACCGTTTGGCTCTCGACCGAAGTGGATGCAGGACAGCTCACGCAGCGTGCGAGATTTCGCCCGTGAACCCCTCCTTGAGACGAACTGCAATGTGACACATCGCCGTCATTCCTTTAAGTGTATTGTTTGGAGCCTCTTTCTGCTTGAGGAGGTTCCACAGTCAGCGAATCTGTCACGAGTTCAAATTCTGCTGGAGAGCGATAACCGAGAGACGAATGCAGTCTCTCTTCGTCGTAGTAGCGCTCGATGAACCTCGTAATGTTTGCCCGGAGATCCTCAAAGTCCGCGTATTCCTTCGCTTCCACCTCTTCTCGCTTCAGCGTTCGGAAAAAACTCTCACAGTTGCCGTTGTCACCCGGTCTGCCCGGCCGGCTGACACTCGCGACCATGCCGTGCTTGTGCAGGAGTCGGACGTAACCTGAATGAACGTATTGTCGTCCGCGATCTGAGTGATGCACGAGCCCCTGGCCCAGGCCTTCTATTGACGATAGCTGCCCTCAGTGCTGCGAGCGTAAGCCGAGAAGTCAGGTTCCGATCAAGCGACCAGCCGACCACTCTTCGTGAGAACTTATCCAGAACGACGGCCAAAAATACGAATTCCCGCTTCAGACGGACATGCGTAATATCGGCTACCCAGAGCTGATTGATTCCTGTCACCTGCATGCCTCCCGCAAGATTGACCATCATGTCAGGCCGGGGCTTTTTCCTGGGTTCCGCAAAGGCTGCAACAATTAAGCTGTCCTCGCGAAGAATGCGTGATACTCGTTTGTGGTTTACCAGCATGCCTGTTCGTCGCAGCTCAGCTGTTATGCGGCGATACCCATAGTGGCCGTCGTGCTGCAATGCTACGCCCTGAATTGCCGAGCGCACACACATCTCCTCCTCGTGCAGATCGCGTGAGCGCAAATATCGGTAGAATCCAGCCTCGCTGACGCCGGCAAGCTGACACATCCGTTCTATAGTCAGACTGCCTTGCAGCGACATCACGTCCCGGACGTAGTCGTAAATGCCAGCTCGCCACCTGCGCTGTTCTTGCGGCGTCGAGCCTTGACTGTCTGCAAGGCGCTTTTGAAAAAATCCACTTCCAATGTCTTGTCTGCCAGTGCGTCCTTGAGCAGTGCGATTCGCTTTCGGAGCCTGGATTCGCGAGCGTTCTCAACGGGCACTAGCCGGCCGTCCTCACGGGCCTCAACTCTTTCGCTCTCGTCTGTCCAGCGGTACAAAGTCTGTCGTGGAATTCCTATCTCTCTCGCCAGTTGGGCGACATTTTGACAAGACCTGAACCGCCTGATTGCCAGAGTACGCAATTCTTCTGGATGCCGCTTTGTTCCTCCGTGAACCATGGTGGAGCCTCCTTCTCCATCAGAGTGTCACGCAACCAATCGTCTCAAATAGGGGTTCACTGCTGCACCAAAATGCAGCAACAGAAATGCTCAACTGTCACAAATGGCAGGTTAAATCACAGATTACGTTATACTTAGAAACGGAGGAGTGGGTGAGCGGTTGAAACCGGCGGTCTTGAAAACCGTTAGACTCGAAAGGGTCTCGGGGGTTCGAATCCCTCCTCCTCCGCCACTGTTCAAAAATGCAGCAAACATGCGGCTATTTGCGCCTTGCTACTATTTTTCGCGATGTTTCATTTATTGAAACTTATCGTTATCTAAGTCCGACCTAAACCTCACACGTGCGAATCGAAGCCGCGAGCGCTTTATCGTAGGCGCGCTTTCGTCTTGCTAACCGGCATTTCATCGCCCGTACGCGGCGGCCTTCCACCGTGCCGTTTCCCATGAGCTTGTCAAAGGCCCTGAACTCCGCGCGTGCTTTGCGGTCAGCAAAAAACTCCGCCGTTTGCAAAGCAGAAGCTTTTCAGCGACCGCGGTGGCTACGAACTGGTTTATGCTTGTCCTATCTTCCTTGCTCTGTCGCTCCACCGCCCTCTTTAGCGAACGTGGCAACCGCAAAGGGTATGTCATTGTCTCCGTCATCGCCTCATCCTCCCTATCGCTTCACGCGGCATCATCACTTCGATCCCGAACCGCGCGGGCACGGTGCCAAAGTCCCGAACGTTGAATGTAACCAACGCGTCGGCCCGACCATTGACTGCCGTTTCCAGCACCATCTCATCGCCCGGGTCCCGCAATTGCGGTCTCCACAGAAAATGTGTTTTCACCGGATCCGCCATCGCCACCACCGCATCCAGGAATATTTCAACTTCTCGCACACTCACGTCAGCCACCTTTGTGTGGCTCCATTCGTGAGCGCTACCCGACCCAATCTTGTGCAAGATTGCGAGTCGTAGCAATACCTCCGCCATTTCACATGAATTGCTAAGGGGCAGCGATCCGTTCCGCCCAGTCTGGAGCCAACTGTCGAAAGTGCCGGACGTTGAAAGTGTAGATTCGATCGCAACCTGTTTTTTTCGCACAGTGTAGATGCAAAGCGTCGTAGATCCTACCGCCGATCCATCCGCTCTCCGAACATTCTTGAATCGTCTCGCGATACATCGTCGGCGTGAGAGTCACAATCTGAAAAAAAGGGAGTACATTCTCAGAAAGCAGTTTCCATGCCTCAGCCGGATAGATTGGCGGCGTAAATGGAGCGCGGGTTAGGACTGCATAGGCTTCGGCTAAGCTGTGGCCACTCACATGCCCGACGATCTCTTTATTTCGAACCATCCTCAAGGCTGCTATGGCTTGGCTGTGGTGGGGATGATCGGATACAGAGGCCGCTACAAGAACCGCGGTGTCAAAATAGGCCTTCATGCACCTGAAGTGTCCTTGATGCGTTCTTCTCGTATGGCATCGACTGCGACATCCCAATCAAAGTCTCGAGGTACTTTGCCCAAGTGAACCCAAATGCCGTTTTTCCGAACCATGGAAGGTTGCTGTTCGACCGGTCTTAGAGTCAGACCGTCTGGGCGCTCTTCGAGCTCGAGCTCAGATCCTTCCCGAAGGTGAAATCTCTCGCGCACAGGCTTAGGCAGGACGATTCGGCCGGCCTTGTCAATCTTGATCGTCATGCCATTGATAATGGCATGTACCATTTGTAATGTCAACAGCACCTCAGCGCGGATGCAAGAATCCTGTCGGTTGGCCAGAAATTGACGAAGTGCGCGAATTTGCCTGTTCTACGCCGTGCTACAGAAAACAGAGGAATTAGGATCACAGGAAGGCAGTGTTTATGTTTCCCCGCGCCCCGGCCGATCACATCGGAGGCGCAGAATGAACGCTACACGGAACTGCTCTGGAGCGCCGAGGCCACTTGTCGGCGTCCGAAGAAAAGTACGCCGAACTGCTGACGGTTCTGATTGAGGCTTACGAAGAGGAACACTTCCCATCCGTGCGGTCTCGCCCGTGGAAGTGTTGGCGGAATTGATGGCGGCGAACAACCTCAAACAAAAGGACCTCGCGCCGCTGCTCGGGTCGGAGAGCATCGTCTCCGAAGTCTTGTATGGCAAACGAGAGCTGAACAAGCAGCACATCGAAAAACTCAGCCAGCGATTTAAGGTGTCGCCAGCCCTGTTTTTTTAGGAGGAGATTCTCCTGGTCCACTCGCCCAGCCACAAATAGGCCGCATTCAGGGGCGGGTTTGCACGCAGACTGCCTGCCACCATGCATTTCTCCGTCGTGTTCTGCAGAGTCGGGAAAAAACTGAATCACAACAGCGGCCCGTGGTTGCGACTACTTTTGCTCAATTTGTAGCAGAACAAGAAAAATGCGTAATTGAGATTTACTGGCCTTCTAATACAGTCTATTGTTACTATCAGTTTCGAGCGTGCGGCGAAAGCCCGAGTCAGATGCTCAGCGCCCTCAGAACATGGAGGGGCACGGCATGAAGACCAAAGAATTGTGTAGGTAGTTTCCGGTATCTAACGAGGACTGTCGCAGGTATAGGTCCCGGGCCATCTTCAAGCAAAAACCCCATCGACCCCTCAATTGCCTTCTGGCGAAAATTGCTATCACGAACCGTTCCTGCACGGATCTGATGTGCAGCAAGGAGGACGAATGGTCAGAGAAGCGAAATACTTAGGAATTGTATTGTTGGCGCTCTTTTTCGTCGCGACGGCAGCGGTGGCCCAGGAGGTCGTAATCTACGGCGGATCGATGGACGCCCGAGAACACGGTTACCAGCACGGCTATCGCGACGGCCTTCGCCAGGGCCGCGCGGACCTAGTCAGTAATTCCAGTCCGAATTACGAGAGCGACAACTATCGGCGCGCCGATTTGGGCTACGAAGACTTCATGGGCTCGCGGCCCGATTTCCAGAAGGGCTATCGAGAAGGGTTTAGGGCCGGCTATGAAGACGGCTATAAGAATCGCCCCGTGCGTTCCGAAATTTATGGGCTCCGTGACACGTACGACCCAGACCGCGTTCCGCGAAACGATGAGGACGCCCGCTACTATACGAACTGGGGCTATTCCGACGTGGCTTTCGACACCGGCTACCGCGATGGGTTAAGCGCTGGCAGGAAGGACTTTAGTGAGCGAAAGGACTACCGCCCAGAAAAGCACGATTCGTATGAAGATGGCGACCACGGTTACCGTAAAAGCTTCGGCACCAAAGACCAGTACAAGGAACAGTACCGCAAGGGGTTCTTGCGGGGATATGAGGATGCATTTAACCGCAGAGGACATTGAATCTCCTTGAGCTAGCAAAATCCCAATAGCCAAAAAAGGGTCCCAGGCGGTCTGTCCGCTTGGGACTCTTTCTTCTATGCTAGTGAGTGGATGTCTCGAGCTGCGAGAAAAGCACTAGTCCATACGCTGAAGAAATTTCAGGTACCGGGCAGCGATCGCCGGCCACGAAAAGTATCTATCATGCGCGGCGCGGCTGCGTTGCACGAGGTAAACGCGAAAATCGTCCTGTGAAAGAACGCGCACCAGCGCTTCGCCGAGTTGCGCTTGCAAAGTTGTTTCGTCCAAGCCCTCCGGAAGGAGAATCACGCCTGCATCCGTAATGGGCGAGCCGGTTTCACTTCCTTCGAACGCGATTACCGGCAAGCCGCAGCCAATACCGGAAATGGCGCTGCTGCGCCGCGACGAAATCGCTCCTCTGGCGAACAACAGAACGTCCGAAGCCGCAAATCGTTGGACCAACTCTTTGTCGTCGATGACGCCGCACACATCCAGTTCCACAGTGACATCTCGAAGTCCTTCGCGAAGCGCCCCCTCGCGCACTTCCGCATGGCGGCCAAAAACAAGCAGCCGCAATTTTCCCAACTTTTGCGATGCATAGCGCACGGCGGCAACAACGTCGCGTGTTTCGCGGTCACCTGCGGTTCCCCCGGTGATGCTGAACACGCCGACTGCGGGAGGTGAATGGATGTCTTCGTGTTGCTGTGGAGCAAGCGGGAAAGGAAGACTCACGCCGACCGGAATGAATGAATACTTTGCGGGAGCACTCGGAGGCCAGCTAAGCCGTTCAGGTGTGACCGTGAAAACCGTATGGTCGGAAAACGTAAGTATCGTGCGCATCACACGCAATTGCATCGTGCGACGGAGGCGATCGATCAGGCGAGTTCCGCCGAAAGGCTCCGCATCATGAAACACCACAGCGATACGCGCACCGGCCTTCCGAAGAAGGCGAAGAACGCGAAGAAAACGGCGTGGAAAACCGCGCGCCGACCAGGCGAGTGCCGTGTATTGCACAAGGATCCATGTGCCACGCCAGGCTTTGGCCTGGAGCCTCAATGCTCGAAGCGACGCAGCCCAGCCATGTTCGTTCCAGGGAACACGCCGAATCTGTAGATCCATACTGTGCGTGGCGAGCGCCTCGGCGAGATAGCGGCAATAGTCTTCAACGGCGTCAGTAGGTTCGTCGCGGCGGCCGAGCAAAGCGATGACGAGTTGCGATTTCATTGTTTAGGCGCAAAGACCGAATCGTTCGCAGTCAGCCTAAGCCGAGTTGCATCTTGAGGCAAGGAAAGCGAAAAGCAAGAGGCGGCACAAGAAGTCATCGCAGGAAGGACTTGATCCAAGAGCGCGACAGCAGAGACGCTCCTTGAAGTGTTTCCCGCACACCGTGTCCAGCAATTTTACGAAGCTGCGCAGCTGCGCACGAAGTAAGGCCACGGCTCGCGTAGAAATCAAGTGCGACAAGACGAGCACGGGACTCGGGCCACTTTCGGGCGGGAGCAAGCCTGTCTTGTCCGGCCTCCGCAAGATGCGCAAGCAATTGTTCAGCGCGCCTGTCATACGTATGTTCGGAAAGGACAAGCGAGCGTGCGGCATCCGCGATTTTACTTCGAGAAGTTTCGTCAGCCAGATATCTACGGACGATACGGATGAGATCCGAGGGATCGCGGTATCCCACGAAATGTACGCCGTCCTGAAAGCCCAATTGCGTGAGCTCGGAAGGAAGAGACGTGATGAGTAGTGCGCCCGAGGCGAGCACTTCGAAAACGCGGAGGTTGGCGTCTTGCGGAAAGTCGTCGCGGCCGATATTTACGACGGTGCGGCTGCGCCGATAGATTGCGGCAGTCTCTTCGAGTGTGAAACGCTGCGTCCAATCATTCATGCGGAATTCCGCGGCGAGTTTCGGCAGCCATTTGGCACGGCCGTTGTACAACGGTCCGCCGGTTTGGCCGACCCAGCCAACGTCGAATTCGCGCGGAAGTTGAGGGCCTTCGAAAAACCCCCGCCGAACGGCGTGCGGCAGCAGAAAAGCTCCTGGATGCCCCGCGCGGGCAAACCGCTCTCGATAACCCGGATGAAACACCACTGCGTGATCAAATACGGCGGACCAGCGAATGCGACGGTCAGTAAAAGCATACGTGTCTGGATGAAAGCACACTGTCGGGATTTTCGAGCGTTCAAGTCCGGTTGGAAATAACGAATGTGCGGACTCAAAGTGAAAAATGGCCGAAGGAATGTTTGGACAAGTACGCAGTACATCTTCGAGCGACGCGTCGGACGGAATCGAATCGTTCACACAAAAAAATCCGACGCCGTGCCGGCGAAAAGCGTCCGCATACGCCGGAATCATCTTCCAATCATGTTCTTCGCGACAGAGGCAGAGGATGGTCATTCTGGAAAGGCAGCTCAAAATCCTGCCTACGTCTGTGGTCCGGCGATCAGCGGGCGGCGCCAGATATCTGCTCCGCTTGTTGCGCGGCGATAATTTCCTGAAAGATCGTGTCCAGGTTGTACGTAATTTTCCAGTTCGGATAGTGCGACTGAAATTTGCGCAAATCGGAGATATAGCAGATGTGATCGCCTTTGCGGGCTTCTTCCACATATTTCCAGGCGAGCTTTTTGCCGGTCATATTCTCAATTTTGGCTATGGCTTCAAGCATCGAAACGCTGTTTCCGCGCCCGCCACCGAGGTTATAAACTTCGCCTGGACGAGGGCTCGCTGCAAATTCCTCAATTGCGCCTACAACGTCATGGCTGTGAATGTTGTCGCGAACTTGTTTGGCCTTATAACCAAAAACGGAATAGCTGCCGCCGCTAAGCGCAACCTTTACCAGATACGAAAGAAATCCGTGCAGCTCAACACCGGAATGCGACGGCCCGGTCAGGCATCCACCGCGAAAAATACAGGTATTCATGCCAAAGTAGCGCCCATACTCCTGCGCCACAAGATCGGCGGCGGCTTTTGACGCTCCAAAAAGCGAGTGCAGCGTTTGGTCAATACGGCAGGACTCGTTGACGCCTGCATAGTCTTCCTGCCGCGCGTAGTCATATCGCGTCGCCAGCTCTTTCAGCGGAATCTCGTTGGGCGAATCACCGTACACTTTGTTGGTGCTCATCAAAATGAAGACCGCGTCGCGGCAATGCTGGCGAGTGGCTTCGAGCAAGTTGATGGTTCCGAGGGCGTTCACTTCAAAATCAAGGATCGGAATGTCGCGGGCCTTGTCATGGGAAGGCTGCGCCGCACAATGGACGATCAGATCGAATCGATTGCTCCTGAAAAGTTCGTCCAGGGCAATGCGGTCGCGGATGTCCAGACTTGCATGATGAAAATTCTTTGTCGAACGCTTGAGCCGATTGAGATTCCATGTGGTGTCGCCTTGCGCGCCAAAAAAAACCTGGCGCATGTTGTTGTCCACACCGATGACGCGATAGCCCTGGCGGTCAAAATGTTCGACCGCTTCAGAGCCAATTAAACCGCTACTACCCGTGACAAGAATCGTTTTCATTGGAATGGGCGGGGTTCAAATAGTGTACTTAACTTTTCCGAGCTGTGCATCGCCGAGCCTGCAGTGCCGAGCACCTGTCGTCTACTCCGGTGGGCGATTGGTTCACCAGATCTTGCACGCCTTTTCGCGAACCATTGTGTCACCCTTCTTGCAGCCAAACGCCTTGGCAAACAGCTCCATGTTGGAAAGCGGACCGTTGACACGAAATTTTGGAACGGGGTGTTCGTTGCTGTTGGCCATCAACCGCGCATACTCTGGGCGCAGATTGGCGCCCCACACTTGCGCCCAACCCAGAAAAAACCGCTGCTCGGGAGTAAATCCATCGAGACTTTGCGGACGCTTGCCTTCAATCGCCTTTTCATAAGCTGCATAACCATCGAACTGTTGCCGAACGCACGCCGCGCGCTCATCAAAATTCTTGCGATCTTCTTTGGTCCACCACTCGCGGAGATTTCCCTTCCCGTCGAACTGCGATCCGGAATCGTCGAATCCATGCGTGATCTCGTGGCCGATTACCGCACCCATCCCGCCATAGTTAATCGCGTCATCGGCCTTCGGATCATAAAACGGCGGTTGCAAGATTCCTGCCGGAAACACAATTTCATTCATCGTCGAGTTGTAATACGCGTTCACAGTCGGCGGCGTCATTCCCCATTCGGTACGGTCTACGGGTTTTCCGATTTTGTGAAGTTCGCGGGCATTTTCGAAATCGACGGCGCGTCGCACGTTTGCAAGGTAACCTGTCCGCTCCACCGATAGCGCGGAATAATCGCGCCATTTGTCCGGGTATCCGATTTTGATTTGAAAGGCTTCGAGTTTTTCAGTCGCCTGCTTTTTGGTATCCGGCCCCATCCAGCCAAGAGTCGGCACATCGCTTCGCAGCGCGCCGATCAGATTCGCCACCATTTCCCGCGCGTGGGCTTTGGCTTCCGGCGGAAAATACTTTTCAACGTACACTTGACCGAGCGCTTCTCCGATGTTCCGATTGACGCTCTGCACGCAGCGCTTCCATCGCGGTTGAATCTGTTTCGAACCCGCCAGTTTCGCCCCGTAAAAGCTGAAATTCTCTTGCACAAAGGAGTCGGACAGTTCGTTGGCACTGGCGTGAATCACGTGCCAGCGTAAATACGATTTCCATTGATCGAGCGGGGCCGCCGTGAGCAGTCTATTTGTTTCTTTGAAGAAATCTGGTTGCTCGACGTTAATCGCCGAAAATTCTGGAGCATTGCGCTGCCGAAAGTATGCTTCCCACGGCCATACTGGCGCGAGCGCCTCCAACTGCGGGAGCGTCATTTTGTGCCAGACCTCGTGCGGGTCACGCATTTGGGCACGGGGCATCGACGCATTGGCAAGCGTCGTTTCAAAATTCATAACGGATTGTGCTTCGGTGTCCGCCTTTTCCTGCGAATCGCCGGCAAGCACAAACATTTTTCCGACGTGCGCCACATAGTCCGCGCGCAACTGCTTTGATTTGTCATCCGTGCGAGTGTAGTAGTCGCGCTCCGGCAACCCCAATCCGCCCTGCCCAATTTCCGCGATCACCTGCGTGCTGTCATCCAAATCCTGAGTTGAATCGAAACCGAAAAGAAAACCGCTGCCGGTCTGCTGCAAACGTCCGATAAGCGGTTGTAATTCGCTCGGATCTTTCAGTTTTTCGATGGCAGCCAAATCCCCTGCGATTGGTTTTGCCGCTGCCGCGTCGATCGCGGCGGTATCCATGCAACTGGCGTAAAAATCGCCGATCTTTCGCTGATTGGAACCTGCGGCAGCGTTTGCTTTCGCCGCGTCCTCCAAAATCCCGCGCATGGATGCCTGGTTCCGGTCGGCCAGAACTGTAAACGATCCCCAAGTTGGAAACTCCGGCGGAATGGGATTGCTCTTCATCCAGCCGCCCATTGCGAATTGATAGAAGTCGTCACACGGTTTGCATGTTTTGTCGAGATTTGCGGCGTTGAAGCCCCATCCGCCCGAAGAATCGCCGATGGCCCCGCTTGCCCGCAACACGCCCAGAAACACGATACACAGAACCAACGTTGCGACGATTCGGCGAGATGGCAATGATTTGAACATCGGTCTCCCTATCACCTGGCAGGCTAATTGGCTTGACGAAGCCCAATCAGTTTAGCAAAACCAAACAATCAGGGACAAAATCTTGGCACAGGCGGATCAACGAAGTGAAGTTCCGTAAAATATACCCGTGCCATTCCGCAAGTCGCGGCCATAGGAGAGAACTACGCTCACGCTCCCCAAAACACGGATCCTGGCCTGTACACCAGTATCAAACAGCCACTTCTGCGAACCGAATTCTCCGCTCGCATCAGCGATCGCTCCAGTGTCAAAGAATGGACCCAGCTGAACACGGAAGAACGCTCCGTCATAGAGAGTTTTGCTCACTTCGGAGTTCAGCAGCAGATAACGCCGTCCGAGAGGTGCACGTCCTTTTCGGCCATCGGTTGTGGCCGAATGCCCGCGCAGCCAGAGATCGTTATCGCGTTCGACCCCCAACTGGTAAAGCTCATCCAGCGGAACATTCCCAGAAATTTCGCCGCCTCGCAGCGACGAAAGAAATTCGTAGTCGTCCCCGCGCGCTTTTGGCAGCCAACGTGACTTCAGCTCCCCTTTCACACCGCCGAACGCCCCCAGTCCTGGGGCATAATTTCTCCCAGCGCGTACTTCTGCTTGGCCATCAAGCGTGAACCGCCGTTCGGGCATACGGACCAAGGAACGATGTATGCCGAGCCACGCATCCAAAGTTTCGCTATCAGCAAAAAATGACGTGGCGCCAAAGGAAAGCCCTTCCGGAACATTCCGGAACTCGCGCGAAATTCCTTCCAGTCCTGCTGTCAAATCCCATCGCCCGCTTTCCACTACATGCAACTCCGCCCCGCCGGAAAATCGCTTCAGATTTAAGTCGGTGACAGCGATCGAACCACCAGAAAAAGTCCGCGACAAGTTCCAGTTTTCATTTCGGGCGTCGAAGAAAATTCGCAGACGTTTTGCAGGCTGCCGGAAAAGCGGAGACGAAAAGCTCCCTGCAACCCTGCGCTTTTCCGAATCCCAACGTAAGAGCGAATCAAAGTTAATCGCTTCGCCGCGTAAATTGTAATAGGAGGGGTAAATCGTTTCGTACGGCAGCCCACGCAACAGCGAAATCGCGCCATCCTGGGCCGATGAGCCCCAGCTTGTGCGCTCATTCAAGCGAATCGTCGCTTTGTAATCTTCGGCGTTTTCCGCGGCCAGAGCCGGAGAGAGCTCCGTTCGCCATTGCGGAAATACGTCCAGATTCTCAAGCAGCGCATTCGTCCTCAAAAATGATTTGCGCTCAAGCACTCCGGGCGGAGAAAAGGTTATGGCCCGATCGAACAAGCGCTTCTCGGTTTTTGGTGAGGGAACGGCTTCGACCGCCGTCAGCCGCGGCTTTTCTACGTGATTCCAATATTTCAGCGCTGCTTCAAGGTTTGCTTCGAGCAAGTAAATTGTGCCGAGGAACTCCGCCACGTAGGGATCTTGCGCGTCCAGACGCAGCGCTTGCCGCAAATCACACTTCGCTGTGCGAAAATCGCTTAGTTTATATTCCGCACCGGCGCGCTCGACCAGAAAACGTACGTCGCGCGGCGCTTTCTTTGCACCTTGTGAAAAAGCAACATGCGCTTCGTTCCACCGCTCCAGTCGCGACAACGCCATTCCGACGTAATAATCAAAATCGGCGGACTGGTCTACAGTGCCCTGCGCCTCGCGCAGGACCTCCTCCCACCTCTGCTGTTGGTACAGTCTTTTTACGGACTCGAGTCGCTGCGCCTCATCCGCTGCCTTCCCTAGATGCGAGACACTGGCCAGCAGCACGACGGCGAAAACAAGATGACGGACTTTCACTCCGGGTGGTGAGGCACCGCAAGGAGCGTCCAATTCCGGGTGCCTTGCCAGGCCTTTTCGAATTCCGCGCGCTCGATACGCAACAGCTTACCGCGTTCCGGATCGTTCACGAGCACCGCCACGTCTTCCGGATCGACTCCTACAACGACCACGTAGTGCGCGGGCGCACCTTTCGGCTTTAATCCTGCAATCAGCGGTCGCCCCTTTTCCAGATGCGAACGCATGTCGCTCCAGTCACCGCGAAACGCGTACGCGTCAAATCCGGATTCACGCAAATAGCGTTCCATATCGACCGCATAGATTCCACGCGGCTTTGCGGCATATAACTCGCGCTGAATCCTGCTGGGATCGGCGCGCCCTTCCGCGACCGAAACATTCTTGCCGTGCCAATAGCGCAACACCATCGCGAGCGAAGCCGAGCCGCACCCGTCCTTCTCCTGGTGGATATAAGGAACATCCAGCCACAAACCCGAAGCGCCCGCCATGGCCACAGCACACAACACCGGGAAAAGCGCTCCAAAGAAGACGAATTGTTTTCGGGCAAGCAGAACTGCCTCGCTCTCGCGGCGATTCGTCGCTTAGCGCACTGCGACGATGATGAGAATCAGCGCAACCGCCACAAGCAGGATGATGATCAGATCGCGGTCACCGAGTCGACCCGCGGCGAAATCCTTTTGCACGTCGCGTGAACGATCAGCCATGCGTGCCAGATCTTCGTCGCTCACCTGGCTGATCGCCTGGTCTACTTTCTGGTAGTCAACCCCAGCCGATTTCAGTGTTTCCCGGGCCCTGTCGGTGGCAAACATCTCTCGTACCGCTGCTTCGTTTGCCTGCCGCGTTTCTGCAGCTTTCTGAACATCTTTGCGAAGCTGGCCAGACGAAACAGCATGATCTTTCTCCTGCGCGCGCGCGGGAAGGGAACCCGCGGACACCAGGCTTGCAGCAAGCAGAATCGAGCACAGACGCATCGTGTTGCGAAACTTCATTTATCCTCCAGGTTGCTGGGTGCTTTAATTTTATGGGTGCGAGCTGGCGCGACACAAGCAGTTTACCTGCCTCTAATTGCCCAGTTACTTATCTTTACGTCTCAGGGCTTGGCCGGATAGGTCTGATACTTCGCGGTGTCAATGTGCTGCCACTCACCGCTTTGAATCCCAGCGCGAATCTGCGCGGGCGTTTTTCCCTTGCGCGTCTGTTCGTAGGAGTACAGCGCCTCGCCCATGCAGATGTTGCACATTGATCCGTGATTGCTGGTGAAGCAATCGAGCAAGCTGCCATGACCGTGGGCGCGGTCGCAGTGGCAGTAGCACGGCTCCTGGTACAACACTTTTTTTACTTTTGCGGCAAGCGCGTAGGCATTTTTGACAACCGGATTTTCGAATTGCGCGGGATCCATCGTATCCGGGAGGGCGCCCGTTGGTGGTTGCGTGTGATAGGCAGGGACAGGCTCGTCAGATTGCGCGGCAGTCTGTGCCGCGCTCGAACGCGCACCCGAAGGCAGCAGCACAATCAGCAGCGCCGCTGCAAAAAGCGCAGTTCCCGTTATCCATTCGCGTTTCGTTTGCATGATTGCTCCTACCGATAAGCTGCCTGCGTCATCAGTCTCGCCGGCTACTTTCCCGACGAAGCGATGAACGATTCCTCGCCGCGCGCTCTGCGACGTACGTCAATTCCCAGCCGTTTGATCTTTTGATTCAAGGTCGAAAGCGGAATCAGAAATCGTTCCGAAGCCTCGGTCTGGTTCCACCCCGTACGATCCAGCATGTCGATGATGATGCGGCGCTCAATCTCATCCATGATCTGGAACAAGGATGGCCGCGATTGGTCTGCACCCGTGCGCGCGCCCGGTTCGCCCGGAAGAGGCGGCATAAATTCAGACAACTGCAACCGCACTCCGCGGACAATCTCCTTGCTGCGAATACTTTCTGGCAACAGGTCCGCATCTACGCGTTCGGTCGTGGACAACACTACAGCTCTCTCAACTACGTTCTCGAGTTCACGAACATTGCCAGGCCAGTCGTAATCCATCATCAATTTCAGCGCCGCGGGCGTGAATTGCCGCATCGGCTTCGCGTTTTCCTCGCAATACCGCACAAGGAAATGCGCCAGCAGCATCGGCACATCTTCGCGACGGTCGCGCAGCGGCGGAAGGGTCAGGTGAATCACGTTCAAGCGGTGGTACAAATCCTCGCGAAAGCGGCCTTCCCTCACAAGCGACAGAAGTTCGACATTCGAAGCCGCGACGATCCGAACATCAACTTTCAATTGCTCCGTGCCGCCTAGTCGCATGAATTCACGTTCCTGAATTACGCGAAGCAGCTTTGCCTGCGTCTCCGGGCTGATGGTGGCGATTTCGTCGAAGAAAATCGTGCCCTGATCCGCAACTTCGAAGAGACCCTTCTTGGAAGAAACCGCGCTGGTGAACGCGCCCTTCACGTGGCCGAACAGCTGCGATTCCAGCAGATCGACAGGAATGGAGCCCGTATTTACCGGAACAAACGCTTTGTCAGCGCGAGGCGAAGCGGAATGAATCGCTTTCGCGATCAATTCCTTGCCCGTGCCGCTCTCCCCGCTGATCAGCACTGTCGAACGCGAAGGGCCGACCTGCGCCACAAGATCGAAGAGCGTCAACATCTTTTCGCTCTTGCCGATAATGTTTGGAAAACTCGAACGCTGCTTCAGCGCCCGCTTCAGTTGAACGTTCTCTTCGCGGAGCTTCCGCGATTCTACGGCCTGCGCCACTTGCGCAAGCAGCTCATCGTTTGACCACGGCTTGGTAATGTAATCGAGAGCGCCGCCCTTGAACGCCGCGCGCGCCATGTCAATTGAGCCGTACGCCGTAATTAGTACCACCGGCAGGTCAGGATCGCGCCGACGTACTTCCCGCAGCAACTCCAGCCCGTTACGATCGGGCAAGCTCACATCAAGTAACAGCAGATCAAACGGCTGCTCCCCGAGCTTTCCTAAACCGGATTCGCCCGTTTCGGCGCTCGACACGCCGTAGCCCTCGCTCGTCAACAGCAGCTCAAGCCCTTCTCGAATTTCAGATTCATCGTCAACGACGAGAATCGCACCTTTAGACATGAACCGGCTTCCTCACCGCTGGGAACTCGACGTGAAATGACGTGCCTTTGCCGGGCGCCGAACGGACATCCACTTTCCCCGCGTGCTCCTTGATGATTCCGTAGCTCACGGAAAGCCCCAGGCCGGTGCCTCGACCGCTGGCCTTGGTCGTAAAAAACGGATCAAAAATTCTGTGTATGTGCTCGCGCGGAATTCCGGCTCCCGTGTCGACCACTTCGATTTCCACGCTGCCATTGTGCGCGCTTGTCCTCACTTCCAAGATGCCGCCCGAGGGCATCGCGTCACGCGCATTCAGAAAAAGATTCAGGAATACCTGTTGCAATTTGTTCGCCGACCCGCGCACTGCCGGCAGTCCATCTCCCAGATTCTTCACCACCTGAATCTGTGCCGTCTTCAGCGGGTGCGATACAAGAGAGAGCGTTTCCTCAACTACGTGGTTTACGTCGACATTCGCAATTTCGGCGGCCCCGGTTCGCGAAAAATTCAGCAAATTATTCACAATTTCGCTCGCGCGGAACGTCTGCTTCACAATCTTTTCGATAATCGAATGCCGGGGATCATTTTCCGGCATCTGCTTGGCCAGCATCTGAATGTAATTGGAAATCACGGCCAGCGGTGTATTCACTTCGTGCGCCACGCCAGCCGCCAGCAGCCCTAGCGATGTCAGCTTTTCCGTTTGCGACATCTGCTCTTCCATATGTTCCCGCTGCGTCACGTCATCGAAGAGCAGCAGCCGGCCGATGCGGTCGCCGGACTTGCTCACCAGCGGCGTGATCGAAACGTTCAGTGTCAGCGATCGCCCCTGATGCTGCAGTCTCTGTTTGTAGATGCCGGTGATCTGCTCGCCATCGCCCCGCGCAGCGATTTCCGAAGTGAGTTCTGCTGGCAACAAAGAATCGAGTTGTGCCCCCACTGCTTCCTGCCGCGAAACGCCAAAAAGCTGCTCCATCCGCGTGTTCCAGCTTTCCACCGATCCGCTTAGGTCCACCGCCAGCACTCCCACGTGCAGCGATTCCACGATGTTTTCGCTGAAGTCCTTCAATCGCACGATCTCCAGCGCCTTCTGTTCAAGCGAGTTATAAAGCTGCGAGTTGTCGAGCGCCACTGCGACGTATCCCGCGATCGTTTCCACCAATTCCACGTCGTCGCTGGACAGGAAATCGCCGTCCACAGTCTTGCCAAGTCCCAGCACCGCAACGCTCCGCTCACGAATGCGGCACGGAACGTAGTAATTCAAGTCCAGCTGTTGCAGCGCATCGCGCACCGAGGGGCTCACGTCGCGCGCCGCGCGAGGCGACTCAAAAAAAAGCGCCCCACGCGCGATCTCGGGCCGGGCCGGCGCGAGGAAGCTCAAATCCAAAGGCTCGTTCACCCGCACGCCCATCGAGCGCGCCAGCCTCATTTTTCCCGGCGCCTGCGCGTCCTCAACAAAAATTGCCAGCCGGTCAACCAGCAGTGTTTGCGAAACGCGATCCATCACGGAACTCAGCATCGGATCGAGCCGTACTTCATTCGTCAGAGTTTTCCCGAATTCGATCAGCGTGCGGCGATAGTCCAGCCGGTCGCGATAAAAGAAGTGATCGAGCCGCCCCTGGATCCACACGCGGATGGGCTGAAACAAAAATGACGCGACTGTTATTGCGAGGACGGCGACAAATCGGTCGCCCGAATTCGTGTGAAATATACCCCCACTCAACCCGACCAGCGCGAAGCATACCGCCGCAACTGCAGCGGTCGCCGCCGTATGCGCCAGTCCGCGCTTGAAGATGATGTCCACGTCCATCAAGCGGTAGCGGATGATCGCGTAGCCGAAACACAACGGAATCAGCACCAGGCTCAACGAGGAAAACATCATCCACGGCTTTTGCAGTGGATTTAGCAGGTAAGGAAAAGCATAAAAAAAGGCGAACGGCAGGCTCCCCGCAAGGGTACCGCCGGAAAGCCACTTCAATTGCTGGCGCAAAACTCCAGACGGCGACTTGCGGAAGTTCGCATAGAAAACCAAGCCAGCGACGATAAAGCAGGCGGCTAGATAACCGAGTTCAACCTTGTCCAGCAGTATTCGGGCGCCAAGCCACGGCAGAAAGCCCAACGTGTTGCTGGCTACTCCCAAATGCACGAGCAGAAGCGCCAGTGGCGGTCCATACACAAGTGCCAGTTTCGCAAGAAGCTTTTGCGCAGCCTCGGTTCGTTCCGGAAAAACTAGCGCAAAATGCAGCAACAACGCAGGCGCCAGCAGCCGAGCGACGACGCTCGACCAGTACACTTCATAGTCGAACGCATCGAGCTTTCCGCTGTAGTGAAATGAGTACAGAACGAAAGAAACCAGGCAAAAAACGTAGAAATGAATCGCCCGCGGGGCATTCCACCGACGCACAAAGATGAAAATTCCGATGAATAGGTAAATCAGTCCGACGACACGCAGGTAATTCTCTGCGGTCACCGGCTTCTCGGCGGCCGCAATCACCACCGGTGTTTCAAACGAGTCGCCGCCCCGCTCGACCTTGTACCGCAGTTGGCTCCACAGACCGGCTTTCCAGACGCGCCTCGTTACTTGCAACGCGCTCGTCGTTGGCTGTCCGTTGATTTCGATCAGCCGGTCGCCCTGCTGGATTCCCGCGCGCGCCGCGGGGCCGTTCGGGCTCACCTTCCAAGCCTCCACGCCGTGGTCCGTGTCGCGCCAAACCACTGCATCGTCCGGCGATTCAAACCGCGCGCGTTGGTCAAAATTCAAAAGGGCAAAGATCACCGCAGCCAGCGTGGCTAACGCCAGAACCACCGCTCCGAGGCTGAGGCGAAAACTCTGCTTCATGACAGGCACCCTACCGCGTACACCAACGCACTAGGAGTTCTACGGTGCAACTACTCTTCCACTCTTTGGAAGTATTCACCCTATTTAAGACTTTACTTTTCTATAAGTTAAAGCTTCCCTTGAGGAAACTGGCTGCGGAATTCCATTTTCTGGAAGGGCACCTACAGCTTTCGAGACTACTAAAACTGCAGGCTGAGTCCACCTCGAAACGTCCGAAAGGCCGGTACCAGCGCCACTTGGCCATCCCTTGTGCTGATTGTCACGGTACCTTGCGCCAGCAGGTTGTCACAGTCCGCTATCGCCTCCCAGCGGCCCGGTCCAAGCTTAGGCAATTGCTGCCGCACGGAAACATGCAGATACGGATCCATTTGGTAAAGCGATTCACCATAAGCGTCTACGCGAGAAACTGCAGGCCCGCTAATCCACTTGTAGCCTACTGTGAGGTGTCCGCCCGTACGAGACAGTTTTGACGACACGTTAACACCGACGCTGTGCCGTGGGGCCATCCGCAACGAATCTCTCAGAACTCCATCGTTGCTTGCGCCGGGTGCAAGCGCACCTGCCATTGCGTACAACGCGGTCACTTCCACATCGTCGTTAAGCTTTTCGCGGTACGCCACTCGCCCGCCCCAACTGCTTGTGGCGCCGCCATCATAAGCAAACGCGCTTGAGAACACGTCTTCGAAATACTCCTGCACCGGCAGGTCACTTCCGCGCCCAAACACCGCGGTGTGGTGACTGTCTTCATGAAATCCCGCGATCTGCAGCTTGCCATTCTCTCCGACTCGCCGCTCAGCCGAAACTTCTTCGTGCCAGCCGCCTTGCAGCACTGGGCGACCGTTCCTCCACATCAACGCGGGGAACGCATCAAGCTCGTCCAACGCTCGGACAAGCGCGGACTGCAAGTCCTCTCCGCCCGATTCCATTGCACTTGGCGCACCCGGTTGCGACGCAAACACCAGCCTTCCCCGCCAATCGCTCCCGAGCTTTGTTTCGACGCTCACGCGAGGACGCACCGACGACACAGACCTTCCTAGTCCGACCAAAAGATATTCTCCGCCATAGCGAAGCAAGACTCGATCGCCGAGCGTAACTACTCCCCCTTGGTCGATTCGCATTCCGCGGAAGGTAACTCCCGTGTTGCCAATCTTCGCTTCACGCAGAACAACTGCTGTGTGGGGCCCCGATCCGATCGTTCCCGTAGGCAGCCACACGGTAGCCACGCCGCCAGCCGGCGACTCGTCATAGCTCATTTGGCCCGCAACCAGCAGGCTTCCGGCTCCGCCCAATTTCTGGTCATAGGCAAACGCGGTACCCGGCGCCGCTGCTACATTCGAAACGGATCCGGGACGCCTCGCACCATCTGTAAACTCCAGCAAAATTTTGGGAGCATGTGCCGCGATGTCTCCGTTGGCCGTCAGAACGGTATTCTCATCCCACTGCAAAATCGGGCGGGTTCCCGCCGCGGAGCGCAGCACCCACTTCCAATCATCCGCATCAGCTTTTGCCGAGTTCGGCTGGCGCCGCAACTGCTCGAGCGACGCAAACATTGACTCCATCTCAATCCGCACCATCGTCGTCAGGTTTGGATTGATGCGGACGTGCTGCTGTAACGTGGGAAGAAATCCGGCGAGGGTGACTCGAATCGTGTACAGGCCGGGCGAAAGCTTGTCGCCGCGGAAAATTCCTTGTGTGTTGGTGAGGTAATCCAGCGAGGACGCGGCGCCCGGTGCTTCAGCGAAAACTTCGACGCTTGCGCCCATCTGCGGTGTGCCCGTCAGGTCGCGAACTACGCCCGCCAGCTTGCCTGAGACAAGCTTCGACTGTGCCATCGCAGTGCTCGTCCCAAAGGACGCACTCGCTGCGATAAATACCAGGGTCCCCAAGAGCCGGAGTCGTCCCTGTTGCACGACGCTACCTCCCTGGTGCCGTGTTCGCCGCCGTCTTCGTAGGCACCGCACTCGGCGGCTTCACCGTAAATTCCGCAGTTCGCAAAATCGTCTGATTCGCCAGCGAATCCGTGGCGCTCACTTCCAGCGTGTATTTTCCTGGCGTCAGTGTCCCGAGCGGCAGCAACCGCTCGATCGTCACCTGATCGCCCGTTTGCTTCATATCACCGCTCGTCTCTTTAAACTGCATCACCTGCTGATCGCCCTTTTTCACCGTGTATTGAAAAGTCGCGCTCGATTTGTGCGTCGTGTCGTCTGGCTTCAGGTTATACACCTGCATGTAGATCCCGAGCTTGTCCGCCGTCGTAAAATCACCTTCAAGGCGCGGCCGAACTTTCGATGAACCCAGCACAAACTGTCCGGCGCCAATCTGCTTCGCCGGCACGTGTTCAATCTGATCCGCCAGTATCAGCGAGCTCGCTTCCAACTTTTCGTCGGCATAACGCGGAACTTGTAGCCGCGAATTCACCACGCCTACATTGCCGCTCTGTACATCCTTGATCACCAGGTCCAAACGATAAAGTCCCGGACGCAGCGGCACGGCCTTCTGATAAATCGATTGCAGCTTCACCGATTGCTGGAACAGCGAATCCGGAAAATCGCGGCTCACCGCTTCCTCGAACGTCTGCACAACGCGGCCCGTCAATGTGCTTACGCGTCCGAACACGTTCAGTGTCGCGGAGTGCACTCCGTCTTTGGATTGGAATGACAACTGGCTGTTCGGCACCTGCACCGTCACCGGAACCAGCACCGTATCGTTCGTTACTTTCAGGAAATCCGTGCGCCATGCGAAGTGCACCTGGTCTCGCACGATTCGCGATGTGACCAGCGCTTCCAAATCCTTGAACTTCACCGCCGGTGCCTGCTGCACCTTCGCGAACTGCTCCAGCCGGTTGAATTCATTCATACTCGCCGGCTGTCCGCCCATCGTTGTTGGCAGGTTTGTGCCATCCGACCTCGTAAAGCGGTCCGCCTTCGATGCCATTCCCATCGATTCCATCAAGCTCAAACCCGCTCCGGGAACATGCAGCAACGCATCCTTTTCAGAAGGATCCATCGTCATGTGATATTCCCCGGACCCTGAAGGGTCAACGAACTCAATCTCAACGTTGTTGCCGATGCCTTCGAGATAACGATAGCGCCACATTTCCCAGGGATACGTTGAAGTCGATCCTCCACCTTCATTCATCGGCCGGTCATAGGTTCCGCCCGTCGGGTGCGAATCCACTTCGTCCGCAGGTCCCCAAATGATGTAGGTTCGGCCGCGATCCGTCTTCCATCCCGGAATACCTGAAGCGTAATGCTCGTTCGCGTACGCAATGCGGCGGTAGTGCTCTTCCTTAAAGTCGTTTTCCGGAAGGTCCGGATTGCTGCTTCGCCGCAGCCAGAATTGCTCGATGAACTGTTCGCGCTCTTCGCTCGTGCTCAACTGCAGAAACGCTGTCCGCTCTTCCGGCGCGATGATGTATATCACGTCTTCGTTCAGCCACTGCTTGTATTGGGCATCCAACTCCTTCAATGCCCTGCCCATTTTCTTTTTTTGTTCTTTGCTGAGCTTCTGCGGAGAAGTTGACGTTGCGGGGTTCGTTGAGGGGGCTTCCTGCTGCGCCACAATCGGCGCGACCGACATCATCATGGAAAACACCGATGCGAAAAGGGAGCGCACTGCCCTGGCCATATGGACACCTCAACCGCTCAAACCTAAGGATTCTAACGCCCGGACAAGCTCCCGTCAAACGCGTTTCAGGGTTTTTACCTATACGCCCTGGGCAAAAAATGCCAGATCTCCCGCGTTTTGAGACACTTGCCCTCCCGGTTCAGTTTAGATTCTACATTCTAATGTTTAGTTGCCCCTCTCGCAGTACCGGGCCTTCCGTACAGGCGCGGCTAGGCTTTTATTAAAAGAGCGGTTGGTCGAAACAAGGGTTCGAAATTGGCAAACTCCACTTGTTGCCTTCGCAAGGAGCTGCCTGCTTGCTGCAAGCCGGGTCTTGATAGATTCGCGGACTTTATGTTGTCTCTAGATCGTAGGTTGCCGGGTTTTCCCGGTTGTTCTTCTATGGGAAGGCGACTGCTACTGCGGCCTCTGTAACATCTTTTCCGAGCCAATCAGCGTATCGAAAATCGCCAGCACGTGCCGACGGTACGCCACGACGCGCGATAATATGTCGCGCAGCTCCGGCTCCCGCTCTGCTTCGCGATGCCACTTCGCCAGCACCACTGCAGGAACCTCGATGTCCTGCCGCAATTTGTCCGCGGAATGTCCGCGTAAAAACAGCCCGTAGAAAAATGCCGCTTCACGTTGCGGAAATTCAAATTCCGTCAGCGTCTCTACGGGAACGAATTGGACCGAAGCTGCCATGGCGAAAAAGCAGTTTACCGAAAACCCTTCCCGCGTCAAGTAGTACGCTCGATATTCCGACGCCTTTCCGTCAACGCACCTAAAATCCTGCTGTTGTCACAAGCGCCGGCGCCGCAAGCCTCTAATCGATCACTTGCCGGCACACACGATTCCCTCTTCGACGTACCAATACAACGCCCCAGTTGCCAGCCGACTCTAACCGGCATAGGATGCTGACAGCGATGGCCCCGTTACACAATTCCGAGAACGCCTCACCCCTCAAGCGCTTCTTGCGCTTTGGAATTTTCCGCGGACTTCGCTCCGTCGAAATCGATCCCGAAGATTTTCGCGCCTACCTCGCCCGCAAGCATCGCCTGTACGTTTCGGATTTTCGCAATATGCATCAAGTTCCGATCGAGCGTCTCGACTTCATCGCGTCAATTATGATTCGCGATGCGCAGCGCCTTGCTCTCGCTGAAGGTGCGGGCTTCGGCCTCGGCGGCATGATCACGCTCGTTCCCGACGCGGGCCTTCTTACCCTCATCACCCTGCGTCTGATCCAGCGGCTCTGTCTTCTCTATGGATTTGAAGCGACCGGCCCCGACGACCGCCGCGAACTCTGGCTCGCCGCCGCTGCCGCCACCGGAATCGATTTCGGCAAGGACCTCGCCGAAAAACAAGTGGTCGAAAAACTGGCTCCGCGCATTGCCGAACGTCTTGCCGTAAAATTCGGCCAGGAAGCCGCCGAGAAATGGGTGGGCCGCCTCATCCCCCTCGCAAGCTCCGTGGTTGGCGGAGTGTTGAATTTTTCCTTTGTCGGCACCTGGGGCCGCCGCGTTCAACGCAACCTCCGAGCCCGCCATCTCGCCCAACGCCCGATCAACGTCTACTCTGACTCTCCAAAAATAGTCGTGCAATTCCCCGCCATCGCCCACTAGTTCACGCCTTCGCGGGTTCCTGAACCCCAAGGAGCTTTCCATGAAACAATCTGACTCCTGGCCGGCTCTTCCTCGCTCAGTGGAAGGACACCTACGCCACATTGCACATGTGGACCCAAATCGTGGGCAAA
>WNGM01001032.1_pt1 | contig 25989 bp, 16 predicted proteins | sample 5400571 | NCBI WGS metagenome assembly WNGM01 (sample SAMN13153378, study PRJNA577476) | soil metagenome | isolation source: 100 cm soil or saprolite under Garry oak tree replicate 2 | place: USA:California | collected 2016-06-15 | reverse complement strand
CCTCGACGTCGGACGGCGCCGTGAACCGCGACAGTTCGCGGACGGCGACCGGGAACTGCGCCATCCGCTCGCGGAACGTCGACAGGTGCTGGTGGCTCAGCAGCGTGGTGGGCACGAGCACGGCGACCTGCTTGCCGTCCTGCACCGCCTTGAACGCGGCGCGCACGGCGACCTCGGTCTTGCCGTAGCCGACGTCGCCGCAGATGATGCGGTCCATCGGCAGTGGCTTCTCCATATCGGCCTTGACCTCGTCGATCGCCCCGAGCTGGTCGGGCGTCTCGACGTACGGGAACGCGTCTTCGAGCTCGCGCTGCCACGGGGTGTCGGCGCTGAACGCGAAGCCCTTGGTCGCCATCCGCGCGCTGTACAGGCGGATCAGCGACGCGGCGATCTCCTTGACCGCCTTGCGCGCGCGGCCCTTCGTCTTGGCCCAGTCCGAGCCGCCGAGCCGGTTGAGCGACGGCGACTCGCCGCCGACGTACTTCGTGACCTGGTCGAGGGAGTCGGTGGGCACGAACAGGCGGTCGCCGGGCTGGCCACGCCGGGCCGGTGCGTACTCGATGATCAGGTACTCGCGCTCACCGCCGTTGATCGTGCGTCGCACCATCTCGACGTAACGGCCCACGCCGTGCTGCTCGTGCACGACGAAATCGCCGGACTGCAGCAGGATCGGGTCGATCGCGTTGCGGCGCCGCGACGGCATCCGCGACGTGTCGCGGGTGAGCGAGCCGCGCTGCCCGGTGAGGTCGGCCTCGGTCAGGAACGCCAGCTTCAGCGACGGCGCGACGAGGCCGGCGTCCAGGCGTCCGGTCGTGACCTCGACGACGCCGGTCCCGGTGTCCACAGTAGACACCAGCCGCCCGGGCACATCGGCGGCGGCCAGCCGCTCGACGGCGCGCTCGGCGGTGCCGTGCCCGTCGAAGACGAGCGCCACGCGCCACCCGTCGCGCGTCCACTGCCGCATGTCGTTCATCGCCGTGTCGGTGTCGCCGCGGTATGCGGGTGCGGACTCGAACGCGCTGGTGATCTCAGCGCCCAGCTGGGTGATGCCCCACCACGGCACGTCCAGCTCGGCAGCCTCGGCCTGGGCGTCCTCGACCGACCGCAGCGACGCGGCCGCCAGGTCGACCGGCGCCTTACCCCCACCGGCTGCCACGGCCCAGGACGCGGCGAGGAACTCCTCGGACGTGCGCACGAGGTCGGCGGCGCGCGTGCGCACGCGCTCAGGATCGCAGACGATCACGTGCGAGCCGCCGGGCAACCCGTGCAGCACGAGTTGCAGGTCGTCGACGAGCACGGGCGCCAGCGCCTCCATGCCCTCGACCGACTCGCCGCGGCTGATCGGGTCGAGCAGCTCGGCGAGCTCCGGGTGCTCGCCGAGCAACTTGGCCGCCCTTGCCTGGACGTCCGGCGTCAGCAGCAGTTCGCGGCACGGCGGCGCCCACAGACCGTGCTCGGCCACCTCCAAAGACCGCTGGTCGGCGACCTTGAAGTAGCGGATCTCCTCGATCTCGTCGCCCCAGAACTCGACGCGCAACGGGTGCTCTTCGGTCGGCGGGAAGACGTCGAGGATGCCGCCGCGCACAGCGAAGTCGCCGCGCTTCTCGACCAGCTCACCACGGGCGTAGCCGGCCGCGACGAGGTCGGCGGCGATGTCGGTCAGCTCGCGGCCGCCGTCGCCTGCCCGCAATGCGACCGGCTCCAGGTCGCCGAGTCCGGACACCTGCGGCTGCAACACCGACCGGATCGGCGCGACCACGACCGCCAGCGGCCCGGTCGTCGGGTCGCCGTCGTCCGTCGGATGCGCGAGGCGTCGCAGCACGGCGAGTCGTTGCCCGACCGTGTCGGCACGTGGCGAGAGCCGTTCGTGCGGCAACGTCTCCCAGCCGGGGTAGGTGGCCACCGTGTCGGGCGGCAGCAGGCAACGCAGCGCCGCGGCAAGATCCTCGGCCTCGGCTCCGGTGCTCGTCACCGCAAGCACGGTGCGCTGGCGGGCGACGGTGGCGATCACGAACGGGCGCAACGCGGCTGGTCCGCTGATCGTCAGCGACGGCGTCCCGATCGAATCGAGCGCGCTGGTGAGCGCAGGGTCGGGCAGGGCTGCATCGAGCAGGCCGGACAGGCTCATGAAAGATCCCTTGGCAAAAGCGGGCAGCGCAGTGGTCCCCGATCCGCATGCGGATGGGGGATGCGTCCAGCCTACGTGGCGGCTCGAGGTAGCCGCGCGGCATCCGACATCGACGGGAGCTCAGCTGGACCTTGCCCGGGGGCAGCGTCCACTAGCGCATTTCGGCTCGCGCAACCTCACGGTGCAGGGCCCGCCGCAACATCGAGCTCGACGTGTGCACCGTGTAGGGCAGGTACAGCACCTCAACATCCAGTCTCGCGAAATCCTGCTCGAGCCTGCGACCCTTCGGGGTACCTCGCCAGTCATCACCTTTGATGATCAGGTCAAACCGCAGCCGCTCCCACATCTCCAGTTTGCTGGGCAGGTCCTCGACGACAGCATCGTCGACGTACCGGATGCTCCGGACTATCTCAAGACGCTCCGGTAGCGGGATGACTGGAGCCCTGCCTTTGCCGCGTATTGCGAGCTCGTCCGAGACGACACCCGCGATCAGGTGATCGCAGGCCAGTCTCGAGTTTCGCAGGATGTTGAGATGGCCGATGTGAAACATGTCGAACACGCCAGGCGCGTAGCCCACTTTTCCCGAATTCACCCGCATCCCCCGATACAAGCGATCACGCGTGGAATCGAAGGCCCCCGGCGGATCCCGTTCAGCCGCGTGATTTGCCGGTTAAGAATATCACGGTAGTCGGCGCCGAACAGGACTATCGCGGACGGGTAGTCCGCGCGCGCGCCGATCTGCCTAGCACGATCGTCACCGAGTTCGACGTGGAGGACGGATCCGCTGCATCGCGATACCCGCCGGCCAATCCGACAGGAAGTCTGGCGGCTCTGAAGTATCGTGACTGTTAGAACTGCGCCATCGCGCCCCTGCGATTCGGGCACAGGGTTAAGGACTGTTCGTAGGGAGACGCCACGTGGAGTTTCGCGATTACCTGACGATCCTCCGCAAGCGCTGGCTGATCATCGTCAGTTTCACGATCGTGGGCGGGCTCATCGGCTTCGCGATAACGCTGGTGACGCCGAAGACGTATACGGCGCGCACCGAGTCGTTCGTCTCCGCCACGAGTGCAGCGTTCTCCGACAAGAACATGACCTTGCAGCAGGCGTCGCAGTACGCCTTGGCGCGCGTGCAGTCATACACGCACGCTGCCGGCAGTCCATTGGTCGTCCAGCCGGTCATTGATGAGCTACGTCTGGGTGTGTCGGCCGCGGCCCTCGCCCGGCACCTGTCCGCCACCAATCCGACGGACACCGTTCTCATCGACCTGAGCGTGCGCTGGAACGAGCCGAAGATGGCGGCCCAGATCGCGAATGCGATCGCCAGGCACATGGCCACCACTATCGAGTCAATCGAGGCCCCCAACCAAGGCGACGCGTCACCGGTGACGGTAACCCTGCTCAGGCCTGCCTCAGCCCCGTTGGCTCCGTCGTCTCCGCTACCGACTCTGAACCTTGCTCTCGGCCTCGTCATCGGGATCGTGGTCGGCATCGCCGTGGCAGTGCTGCGGGACCAGTTCGACGTCACCGTCAAGACGGCAGAGGACGCCCAGGCGATCACGGGAGCCGGTGTTATGGGTCTGGTCGCTCACAATCCGCAAGCCGGCAAGGAGCCCCTGATCGCACTACGGCCGCGCGCCGCGCGCGCCGAGGCGTTCCGCACCATTCGCACCAACCTGCAGTTCACCGACGTCGACAACCCGCCCAGGCGCATCGTGATCTCGTCGGCGATTGAAGATGAGGGAAAAACTCTTACCGCGTGCAATCTTGCGATCACCCTTGCGCAGGCAGGGCGACGCGTCTGCTTGATCGAAGCCGACCTGCGCCGACCGAAGGTTGCCGACTACCTGGGTGTCGAAGGTTCGGTCGGGCTCACCAATGTCCTCGCTGGACAGCAAAAGCTCGACGACGTACTCATCGACTGGAACGACGGACTGTTGACCCTGCTGGGCGCCGGTACGATCCCGCCCGATCCCAGCGAGCTGCTTTCCTCGAAGCACATGGAGTCGCTGCTCGCGTCGCTGGGCGAGCGCTACGACATTCTCGTTATTGACGCACCGCCATTGCTGCCGGTGACTGACGCCGCGATCCTCGCCAGGCAGGCGGATGGAGCGTTGCTGATCGCCAGGTACGGGCACGTCAAGAAGGATCAACTGCGCGACGCAGCGAGCGCCCTTCGACTGGCCAAGGCACGACTGATCGGTGTCGTACTCACCTTCGTTCCGCTACGTGGCTCCGGCGCCTCCTACGAGCAGCATCGCGCATACAAGGCGATGGACGCCCCCGCTCGCAAAGCTGATGCGGGAACGACCACCAGCCATGCAACGTCGTTGGACGCCGCACTCGCCTTGCCGTGGAAGGACAGCAAGGATCGACCTGTCCGCGGTGCAGTTCAGCCCTAGCACGCGAGTCCTGCCCAGCCCGGAAGGGCGACTGAGGCTCAAACCCGTTCCAGCACTCGTTCGATTGCCCGGGTGACGGCGGCAATCGACGCAAGGACTTCGGGCATCACAAGATTGTGGTTCACGAGCGGAGGCTCATGACTGTCGGGGATGTCCAGCGCATTGATCTTCTGCGCGCGGCGAAGTCCGCGCCGCGGCACCACTAACGATTCCGGATAGGCGACCGTTCCTCGAGCGGCATTCATGCGACGAACCAGGTCGCCGAGCGCACCGGCGCCCTGCCGTTCAGCGTCAGCGCCGCTGCCCACGTGACCCGCTACCACGCACAGAGCTGCCGCTTCCCGAAACGTGAAGGTCCGCACCGAGGCTTCGGGGATCGCGGTCGCGATCGCGGCGCGATGTCGCCGCTCGGCCACCAGGATCAGTCCAGACCGGCTGATCATGTCGCGGGTGACCGGGCGTGCCTGATGCCCGGCCGCGTCATCTTGTTGCAGTCCTGCCCACTTTGCTGCGACGGCACACATTGCCGCCCCTTCCGCAGCCCAAAGACCCGCACTGCTCACCTGAATCCTGTCGCCACGCCGGATAACGTCACGCGTCGCCAATGCCGCCGCCGCCAGCGGCGAGCGACACACGTTGGCGCTACAGATGGTCAGGATCTGAAACACGTTGTCAGGCAGTGATCGGGGCTAGTTGATCGCGGGCTCGATCAGCCGGACGTACTTGCCTGCGCGAGCCTTTCTCCACCAGGGTGGAAACCGCGAAGAACACGATGAACGCAGGGCTTGAGTCAATCAGTCCGCTCTCCAAGTAGCTGCGGACGAGCAGGAAAACGAGCAGGCCCGTCCACAGCAGGCGCTGCGGACGGTCGGTGACGGTAGCCGACAGGAGCGCGAGCACGGCGAGTGCGCCGAGCAGCACGATTCCGACCAGACCAGCCTGCACCAAGGCGGAAATCCAGCTGCTGTCGAGGATCTGCGAACTGCGGTACTGGGCAACCACCGGGATGACCTTGGTAGAAAGCCCGCCGCCGAACCAGGTGTCCCAGAACTGCTTGTGCAGGTGAAGCGCCGCATTCCAAGCGACCGTGCGTTGACTGAGCGTGGAGATGTTGGCCGAACCGCCACGGTCGATGAAGCTCGACACGACACCTGACGCCATGACGTAGACGACTGCGGGCACGGCCATGAGGACGGTGATCAGCACCGACGGAGACATCCGCCGCACCTGAAGGAGCATGACAACGAGTGCGAGCATCACGGCGACGAGGCCTGTCCTCGAACCGGTCAACCAGATGATCACGAACAGTGCAACGATCAGCACGAGATCACGTCGACCATTCGTCGTCTGCCGCGTTATCGCCAGCCAGCCGATCGCGATCAGCGGGATGGCACAGAGGAACGCGAGCTCGTTCGGCGTACAGGGCGGGATTCCCCCACTCAGCCGGCCGCCCGCAGCGCTAAGCGATCGCGCTCCGCTCAAGGCCGACACCATTGCGAACGCCAGCATCACGGTCACGAGTGAACGAATAACCGTCTCGTGCTCCACGGTTCGCAACATGAGGAACACGGTGATGGCGAGCATCGCGATCCGCGCGACCAAGACGATCGACGCGAACGTCGATCCTGACGACCAGCCGCCGAAGAATGATGCGGTCAGCAGCAGGCCGAGCAACCAACTCGATCGCGTGCCAAGCGGAAATCGGCTACCGCGGGCGAGTAGCGACGCAGACAGAATCAGGCCGACGAGGCTCAGCACGCCCTTGAGCAGCACGACGATGTCGATCGACCCGGTGAAATATGCCTTGTGACGCCAAGACACCGTGCTGGCGATGAGCAGGAAACAGATCAGCAGAACTCTGCTGTCTCGTGCCCTAGTGGCTGGAGTCACCGCCCGGGCTACCTCCCTCTCACGGCATCGCAAGCCTGTTCACGGTAGCAGGCAATGGCCAGCACATCGCGGCCAGAATTGATCGCCGCGGGCTTAGCTCCGTGTTGCCAGCCTGCTCATTTCGCGGTACCAATTTCCGAGCGCAACCGCCAGCAGAACGACGTTGGCCATGAGCAGCGCCGAATAGACCACGCCGAATGCAACGTGAATTGGCCAGAGCGCGAAGGTCAGACAGAGCACGCCGTAGTCCCATGGCAGAACAAGCACCGAACGGAGCACCGGAGCGCGCCCGTCTTTCGAGCCCGAGCCGACTACCTCTGCGGTGTGCCCGCGCCGCAATTGCTCGCTCAGGATCACACTGAAGAAGAACGCCGCAGAAACCAATGTGAAGCACATTGGAATGAGCAAATACCCGGCGTGGGATAAATCGTAATAGCGAAACCAGCCGATGAGAACCGCCAGATGCATACCGGAGACCTTGAAGCAATCGACCACGTGATCGAGGAATTCCCCAGCGGGCGTGCCACCGCCGCGCAAGCGTGCCAACTGCCCGTCGGCCGAGTCGAACGCGTATCCGGCGAGCAGCAGCGCGACAATCGTTGTCGCCAACAGTGCAGACGGCCGCATCAGGGCAAGTCCCGCTATACCGGTAAACGTCATGCACGCACTGATCGCGGTCACTTGGTTGGGCGTGAGGCCGCGCAGATAGGCCCAAGCGGCGATGTAGCGGCCGAGACGGCGATTGATCCAGCGAGAGTATCCAGGCGCTCCGCGACCGCTCTTCTGGACAGACGCCAGACGTTCCACCACGACTCGGTAGCTGGTCCTCGACGCGGACTTATCTGCGCCGAGGACGTCAGTAATCGCCCGGACGTCAGTCATCGCCGGGCGATTCGCAGCAACGAAGGGCGAGGACGCCCGCGGCGCGAGATATGCGAGCCAGCCAACCGACTGCACATCTTCTCGTAGGCATCAGTTACACCCTCCCAGTCGTATCGCTCCTCGGCGGCCACCCGAAGCCGTCGTCCCAGCATCTTGGTCAATTCGACGTCGGCCTCAGCTTGTTCGATCAGCCTCGCCAGGGCGGTCGGACCTGACCAGAAGGCGGCGTCGTCCGTGCCGGTGACCTCTCGATTGAAACTCACGTCGTAGGCCAGAACCGGCGCACCAGCCCCCATTGCTCGCAGGAGCGACGGATTGGTGCCGCCGACAGAGTGCCCATGAATGTACGTGCGGGCATGGGCATACAGCTGATCCAGCTGTGCCTGGTCCCAGACGCCGCCTACCAGGCGGACCCGCCGATCCGCCGATGCCAGTTGCTCAATTCGGCGGGTGTAGTCCCCGGCGTACGGCGCGGATCCGACGACAATCAAGGGCGCACTCGCCGCGCTGCGCAAGTAGCCCTCGATCGCAAGATCGACGTGATTCTCCGGTTCGAAACGCGCTACCACGAGATGGTATTCACCCGGCTCGACGTTGAGCGCGGCCAGTCTGTCGCTGCCCGGCTCATCGAGTATCGAAGCGCCATAAGCGATCAGGTCCGTGGAGGCGCCGAATTCATCGATGTAGTAGTCGGCGATGCCCTGAGCATCGGCAATCAAGGCGTCGGCCCAGCGCACGGCAAGACCCTCCGCAATCCGGTAGAACCTCTTGCCGGCGCCGCTCCACTTCGCCCGCTTCCATTCCAGGCCGTCGACATGAACAGCTACCGGTAGCCGGCGAAGGTGCAGCGCCGGCACGAACGGCGCGTTGGCGGCATTGAAGACGATGGCGACGTCGTGCCCGCCTTTCGCGACGACGTGCGCGGCAGACAGCGCAGTGTGAGACAACGTCTCCAAGGTCTTGCGCCGTGCCGCGGGCAGGTGCACCAGCCGCATTCCGAGATGCTCGGATGGACGATCGGCATCGGACGGGCGGCAGTACACCGTCACCTGGTGACCACGTGCCACGAGTCGGCGGCCGATCTCCTCGACGGCGGTCTCGAAACCGCCATACCTTGCCGGCACGCCACGCGTGCCGATCATGGCGATCCTCATCGCACTGTTCAACGTGGGCCTGTCCTCTCGATGCCGACGTCAGTGACCTATGGGAGGGTTGACGCCTCGGCCACCTGCCAACCGTCGAAGCTCAGGACCACTGGCACCGTGGTGGCCGATGCGGACACGTACCCCAAGATGCCCACCCCACCGGGCGTTTGCAGGCCAGCAGTTCCGTCGCTGGCGGACGCCGCCCATGCCGTGGGCTCGGTCGACGCGGACAGCCAGACCTTCGCGCGCACCGTGGTCGGGTCTGCCCCTGTCGCCTGCATACGGAGGGTCAGTTGCATGCCCGGCGTATAGGTCAGGCCAGCCACCGTCGTCTCCGGCGTGATCTGAGTTTCCGTGCCGGTGCTGTTCGTTCGGGTCAGCGACAGGCCTACCGAGCCGGTTGCCAGCAGATGGACCTTTGCCCGGTAGTCACCGGAGCCGACGACGTGTCTCCCGGCGGCCCAAACGATGACGCCGCCGCCAGTCGGGCTTTGCGCAGAACTGAAGGTCACCTGGACGTCAGTGTCCGTGCTCGACACGTCGTTCTGGAAGATCGACGGACCTCCGCCGGGCGTCGGGATGGTCATCGTGCCGACGCTGCCGTCGACCGCGAACCGGGTTCCCGACGCTGTCGTCCAGGCCCCGCCCTTGTCCGCGGTTCCCCAACCGGCGCTCACAGTTCGACTGAAGTCGTCGGAGGCGAGAATCTTCGGCGTTACTGTCGCGGTCACCGTGACCGAATGCGTCACGGTATCCGTCGCGCCCTCGTTGTCGGTCACAGTCAAGACGACTGGGTACGTTCCGGCTGCCGCATACGTGTGCGAGGGCGTCGCACCGGAGCCCGCTGCGGAGCCGTCACCGAAGTTCCACGAGTACGCGGCCACGACACCGTTGACGTCCGACGAGGACGACGCGTCGTAGTTACATACCAGGGCCTGGCACGACGACGTGAATGCAGCGGTCGGAACCGGATTCGCGCTGTCGGTGTAGTGACGTTGTACCTGGGTCGCCGTGAGCGCGGTCGGATAAACCGCGACCTCGTCGATCGTGCCCTTGAGGTAGTTGCTGGTTGGCCGTGACGGCCACCCGCTGAGGCTGTCGCCGCCGATCCGCCAGTAGCCGTTCAGCGCCTGGGCGACCGTGTTGGAATCGGAACCGACTTGCACACCGTCGACGTACAGCATCATGCCCGTTGACGAGAGGGTCGCGACCACGTGGTGCCATTTCCCATCGTTGTAGGTGCTGCTCGTGCTCACCGTGTGGGCGGCGGCGTTGTAGACACCGAAGATGACGTGACCGGCGTTGTCGAGGTACACCTGCCGGTCGAAGCTGGTGCTGCTGCCGGTCTGTGAGTTGCCGAAACCGATGATCTTGCCTCCGGCCCCGGACGTTGTCGTGAACCACGCTTCCGCGCTGAAGACGCTCGGGGCGGCGCCGACCGAACTGCTCCCGGCCGTGCCGGTACTCGATCCATTGAAGTTCGACGCGCCGTTGCTGTCGCCGTCGACAGCACCCGCCGCGCCCTGAGTAACGCCTGACAGCTCGGTAAGGTCGGCAACTCCTGCCCAGTCGTAGCCCGTGGTCCCGGAGGACTCACCGAGCCGCCAGTAGTGAGAGGCACCGTCACCCTTGACGTCCTTGGCGTACTGACTGATCTGCGAGGTGGACGACACGGTGATGCTGGCGCTGCTCGGGCTGGTCAGCACGTTGCCCGTCGGATCGGTAACGCGCACCTTGTAGGTATGCGAACCCGTCGGGACGCCGGCGTCGGTGAATCCCAGGTTCGGCAGCGTCCAGAAGTTCGACTTGCTGGTGAGCGTGCCCACCGGCGTGGTGCTCGAGTCCCGCAGGATGTCGTACTTGAGCGTCTCGTTGTCCATGTCCCACACGGACTTCCAGCTCAGGCGGACGAGCCCGGACGCGGGGGAGCTAACGATGGGGATCAGGGTTGTCTGGTAGATCGGGCCACGATGGTTCGGCGCAATTGCCCTGACTGCGAAACGCACGAGACCCTGCTGCGCTGTTCCGTTGACTGAGGGGAATTCGCCACCTAGGGCGACGTAATCGGTGTTTCCCGAGGCGGCCCACGCAGCTTGGGATGAGCCGGTGAACGTGCCCGCCGTCAGAGTTGGATACCACTGCAGCAGGGAAGGATCCGGCTGGCCGTAGAAGTCGGAGTAGCCAGAGTTGTTGTTGTGCAACTCGGTGCCGGTTGGGTATGCGGTGGTGGCGATCGCGCGGTGCCACGTCCGCGGGCTCGTATCGTCAAAGGCGCCGATGTCCGAGCAGTCGTGCGCGTGGCCGACCGTGTATACGACCTGACCGGCCTCGAATGCTGCGTAGCTGTCGCCGTGACAGCTGTTGAGCCAATTCAGCGAACCGGTGTACGGGTCCGCCGCGAAAGAGCCCTCGAAATTGCCGCCCGAGCCGAACACGTAACCCGTTCCGTAGATCTGTGTGCGGTCGCTCGTAAGGGTGGTCAGTGCCGCGTTCGATCCCGCGTCCCGGATCGGGAAGGACGCCGGCCAAGGTGCCTGTGCCCCCGTCGAGGCATAGACCGAGCCGATGCCGTAATGCGAACCGCCGGCCAGCGTCGTGAAGCGACCCGCGATGATGATCCGCGACTGGTCGGGCGCGGCGACCATTGCGGTGACTGTGCTGTTCGCTCCAGGGTTCCATGCCTGCAAGGCGCCCGCGCTCACGCTGAAGGCGACAAGGTTGGCTCGACTGGTGCCGCCGGCAGACCCGAAGCTGCCACCGGCGTACACGGTGCTGCCGGTCACGGCCAAGCCCAGTACCGAACCCGATACTGTCGGCGCGAAGGTCGAGACGAGTGAGCCGTCCGCCGTGCTGAACGCCGCGATGTGTGGATGTGAGCGTCCGTCCACGGTGGTGAAGTCGCCACCCACGTACACCCGCGACCCGTCCGGCGAGGCGACGATGATGCGCCCCTGCCCGTTGAGGGAATGGTTGAACGCCGTGAGCTGTCCGGTGGTGATGTCGTACGCCAGGATGCCGGCTCGACTCACCTCACCGACGCCGCCGACCGCGACACCGGGAGGCCTGGCCGTCGTGAATTGTCCTGTCGCGTAAACGATGTTGCCTACAGTCACCTGCGACCAGACGACGCCGTTGCCGATCTGTGCCGTAGGCAGCGCATCGGCACTGACCGTGGATGGCGTGCCTGGGTCCGGCGCGGTGTCGGCGTGCGAGCTCGGCGACTGCCAGGCAAAGAAGGCGCCGGCGACGAGCCCCCCAGACGCGAGGGCGGCGACCCACTTACGACGGCTGGCCGCGAATTGCTCCGAATAGGTGGTCATGTCTCCCCCTGTGCTACTGGCCTGACCCAGTTGGCGCCGTGCGCTGACCTGCTACGGCAATTGCATATTCCGGTAATGAGATCGGCCGAATCCGATTGGCCGACCGATGTCGCCCCGCCGATGAACCGAGCGGCATGAGAACGAACGCACGAACGGACGCCCCGCCGACAAACGACCCGAGCGCCATCGCATACGGGACCAAGGCCGCTGCCGACTTCGACAACACGATTAGCACGGCGACACCGAAGAGGGCGACCGCCACCTCCAGCAACCGGTAGACCATCACGGTGGCTTGCTTGCCACGTACCGCCGCGAGGCTGGCGTACGGCATGATCGACGCCGTCGCGGCTGCGTAAACGGCCCAACCGAAGACCGCCACGGCGCTGATTTCATACTGACCCGCCGTAATGACCCGCCCGAGCACGGGCACGAGCGCCGTCGCGGCGGCGCCAAGCGCAACGGTCACGGCAAGCAGATAAATGGACGCGATGTCGGCTCGACGGATCGTGCGCCCGATCGGCTCAGCGCGCCGTCTGGCATACATCGGCAACAGGAACGACCCGATCCCGTTCACGACGAGCAGTGCGGGTGCCATGTAGACACGCGCGGCCTCGAGGTGGCCGTAGATGGCCGCCCCTGCGCCGACGGTGACGATCAGCCGCGCTGCCGTGAGCATCGATGGTCTGACGCCTTGCTGGGCGGATCGCCACCCACCGAATTCGAAGACTGCGCGCATTGCCGCCGGTCGCGTGCGGGCCAACCACCGTTCGGATCGTGGCAGGCGAGCAACCGCGACGGCTGAGGCGACAAGCTGCCCGACCAGCAGGGCGAGCATGAACTGGCCGACACCGATGTGGAGGTGCGACGCGCGCGCGCCCGCCAGCACCGCGACGGAAGCAACAAGACTCGTGACGTCGACCAGCGGCAGTGACCAGAACCGCATCGTCGCCATCAGCATGCGACGCAACGCGTCCTCGACGATGAAGACGAATGTCGCAGCTCCGAACAGCAGTGCAGCGCCCGGACTGAGCAGGTGCGTGGTTTAGGTGAGCAGGCAAGCCAATGCGCCGGCGAGCGCCGATACCAGCGCGCACAACTTCTGCAGACCTGCCCGTATATGCGGGTCGTTGCGATCGAGGACGGTCAGCGAGTCGCCGACCAGCCCGGTGCAGAGCGCTGTCCCGATGATGATGCCGCCGTAGAGAAGAGCAAACGTGCCCAGACCGGAAGCTCCGAGCAGGCGGGCGGCGAGCACTTGAAGCACGAAGCTGGCCAGCGCTTGCGACAGTTGCGCACCGACCGCACCGGCGACGCGCGCGGACGTGTCACCCGCCAGCCTGTGCGTTCGTCCCCACCCCGGCCCCCCGACCATCCGCCCGCTACCTTGCCTTGGCCGAACCGGTGAACGTGGCCGAGGTGTGCACGCCGTCGAAGTCGACGGTCATAACGACGTCGGTGAGCTGGTCTGTCGCGATGGAGAAGGCGTATACGGCCTGCGCTGTGCCAGCCGGAGCGACCGTGCCGGAGAAGTCCCGAACCCCATCGTCGTAGATCGCCAGAGCCTGACTGTGGGCTGTGCCGTAGCTGACGGTCACGACAACCCGATCGAGGTTGATCGCAGCCTTCGACCGATTGCTCAGCGAGACGGTGAACTGCGTTCGCGGGCGACCCGGAAGCGCGCCAGGCCCCGAACCATCGGTAACACCCTGGGTGATTCCGATAATGCGCAGGGCAACACCGTCGCTGTACATCACGTCGTGGTTCAAGGGTTCGGGTGCCGCGGAGATCGACGGCTTGCCGACCGTGCCGGGGCGGGAGACCTTTGCGGGTACGACGGCCGGCAGCGTCGGTGCGGGCTGACGCGCCGCGCTCGTCGAGGCCTTGGCTGGGGAGCTGATGGAGGCAGGATCGGCGGAAAGCGACGTGTTCGCGAGCGTGGGGTGCTGGGTGGCGGCATGAGAACTACCGGAGCACCCAGCCAGCAGTACGATGCCGGCGGCAAATGCCGCCAATGCCAGATACGGGGTCAGCCGTGAACGACTCGCTGCCGCGGGCGCGTGTTCCGCCACCGCAACCATTTTGGGCCCCCCGAGTCAAATGCGTTCGCGTCAGCGCAAGCAGGGGGAGGGCTGACAGGCTGCTACCGAGCACCCCCCGATGCCAGCGATGGATAGCTTAACACGCTTTGAACGAGCTTCACGAGCGGATGAACGACCCAAATACGCCGAGGCTCGGGCCTGCGTTTGGCATCGCGCTCCCGACACGAGCGTGTGCGCAGAGCACCTGGAGCAGATGCGTCAAACGAATCCCCGAGAACGCTTACAACTTGAATCCTCGACAGCTGGCTACCGATCAGATACTCGAGAAGTTGGATTTTCGTGTTTGCCGCCGCCCATCAAGCGGATCACAGCGGACACAAGAATTCTCGCAATTTCACAATCAGACTGCGCCCTGAATATACTGACTGCGTTCCCACGCAGACTTGGCCGATTACGCTCTCCGGGAACAGCGGGAAACACAACTTTTGCATCGGCCATAGGTCCCGATCTTGCAGGCATTATTGCTCTTTTTGACACGAGCTGTGTCAGCCAACTCTCAATTCCAGATCAATGACTAGATCAAAGGGACGCCGTCGGATATCTTGCGAATGACATCGGGGGCAGGTAGGTCAGCTCGACAGAGGAGCGCAATGCCAGCCCCCGTGACTTCCGACGCACGTCTCGCTCGCACGCACACGCCTCGTCATTCTGCCGATCCCGTTGCCGGTCGCCACCGCGCGAAGCACACGGCATACCGCGCGCGGCCGGATCACCGTGATCACAAGGTTCGGCGTTACGCGACTCTCGCAGCTGCCACTGCCGTCGCAGCCACGAGCTTCGGTATCGCCGCGCATGCCACCACATCTCAGGCCACGCGCGTCGCGTACGACACGATGACCAGGACCGTCACGGGTGGTTTGGGCAGGGCCCAAGTCGGCGGCGCGTACACGGCCACTCCGGCGCGGCTTGCGCAGGTCGGCAGCGGAGTTGCGACTATTCGCGGAATTCAGCCAGGCCACTCATTCGTCGCGGGTCTGCCCGCTGTTTCGGCGGCGAATCTCAGCCTCCGGGCGACGTTCTCGGTGACCACGCTGCCGACGACGGGACGCGGCGTCTACCTCAGGCTCGACGTGCGCAAGCAAAAGGACGGCCGTACCTACCAGGCCGTCGCGCGAGTCGCTCCGCGGGGCGCTCTCTATCTGAGCTTCACCGAGTCGTTGAACGGCGGTCAGCTCTTTCTGACGAACGAGAAGCTGCTTCCGCTGCGGGTGAGCGCCGGCAAGCGGTTCGTCGTGCAGGCACTCGTCACTGGGACGACTGCGGTCGCCCTTCACGAGCGTGTATGGCCCGCCGGCGCGGCGGCACCGTCCGCTTGGCAGTTGGGCACGCTCGACCAGAAGTCCACGAGGATCGCGACTGCGGGCGCGATCGGCTTCGAGGCATACATTTCGCGGACGTCGCAGGTCGCTACGGCGCACGTCGATGACCTGATCGCCCAGCAGCAAGGCTCAACCACGCCGACGCCTACGCCGTCGGCGACCTCGAGCGCGCCGTCGGCGACGTCGACCGCGACGCCCACGCCATCCGATACGACGACCGCCCCCTCCGTCGTTACGACGTCGCCCAGCCCGACAGCGACGAGCACGCCGCCAACTACCTCGCCTGACGCCGACGCCGGCTCCGCGCCTATAGGTAGTACCGCCTACGCGATACCCGCGGGCGCAATCGTGGTCTCTCCTTCGGGTAGCGACTCGGCCGCGGGCACCGCCACCGCTCCGGTGCGGACGCTGGCTCGGGCGATCGCGATCAGCGGCAACGGTTCCACGATCGTCATGCGAGGTGGCACGTACCACGAGCGAGTGGATGTCCCATCGACGAAGACGCTGATCATCCAGCCATATCCGCACGAGGCGGTCTGGCTCGACGGAAGCTCGACGGTCGGCTCATGGACGCAGCAGGGCTCGCACTGGGTGCACGCGGGCTGGACCGCACAGTTCGATTCGACCGCGGGGTATACGACGGCCACGGCCACGAACACCGCCCCGGGATGGCAATGGCTCAACCCCGCTTACCCCATGGCCGCTCACCCCGATCAGGTGTTCGTCAACGACTCACCGCTGAGGCAGGTCGCATCGGAGTCCCTGGTCGTCGCGGGCACGTTCTACGCCGACTACGCCGGTCATCGCCTCGTCATCGGTGACAACCCGGCCGGGAAGGAGGTGCACGCCAGCGATCTGGAAATTGCCATGACGATCCACTCGAATAACACCACGCTGCGTGGCATCGGCGTGCGTCGATACGCGACGACTGTTCCCGACATGGCGACGGTTCGTTTCGTTGCCTCCGGCGCACACATCCAGAACGTTGTCATGGACCGGAGCGCGACCGAAGGTATCGGCATCTTCGGCACCGGTGCTCGGCTCTCACACGTGACGGTGCAGGACAGCGGCCTGCTTGGGATCCTCGGCACCATGGCGGACGATTTCCGAGCCGATCATCTCTTGCTGCGAAACAACAACGCCGAGCATTTCAACTTCTCGCCGGTCTCGGGCGGCATCAAGTTCAGCAGAACTCGCGGCATCTCGATTACCGACTCTGTCGTAGATGCGAACATCGGCGTCGGTATCTGGCTGGACGAATCCTCATATGATGCGACGATCTTGCACAACAAGATCACGTCCAACCGTGGTCATGGTCTGTCATTCGAGATCTCGGCCACCGCGACGATCTCCGACAACATCGTGACGGGCAATGGTGCGGACGGCTTCAAGATCAACGACTCGACCCACGTGAAGATCTGGAACAACACGCTTGGTCGAAATGGGCGTGACGTCGAGCTCGTCCAAGACACTCGTCGCGCCAGCGACCTGTCCATTCCCGGACACGATCGGCGGCAGCCTTTGCCCGACCCGACCGAGACCTGGATCCTCGGCGACGTCCAGCTCATGAACAACACGTTCGGTCAGGGCGGGGCAGGCCAATATCAACTCTATGCGCGTGACTACAGCGGAGAGTGGAGCGCAAAGGCGATGGGCCTGGCCGTCGACGGCAATGTCTTCACCAGGCCGAGCAGCAGCAGCCAAGCCGAAATTGTCTGGGGAATCTCGGCGTCGACAGTCGCTGTCTACACCGCGGTCGGCCAGTTCGCCACTGCTACCGGATACACCCGCAATGGCGAGGCAACGGTTGGAAGCCCGCCGGTCATCCGATCGCCAAGCACACCGTCCGGCGCAGATCCGCTCGCGCTGCCGGCAGATGTCGCAGCCGCGATAGGTCAGCCGACCGGAGCGCATCACCTCGGTAGCTTCATCGGACCCTGACTCGAAAGATCCGGACTGCAAGAACAGCCGGACAACTACCGGAGAAGCGCCGCAGCGGCCGCGCAGATGTCGCGTCGATACCGGGTTGAGGAGAATCTCGCGATGGCCTCGACGCGGCCCGCTTCGGCGAGGCGCGCAGCCAGCTCGGCGTCGTCGAGAATGCAGGCAATCGCGGTCGCGAGCGCTGCCGGATCGCCTGGGGGCACCAGCAGCCCGGTGCGGTGATCGGTGAGAATTTCAGCCAGGCCCTGCACATTGGACGCGACGACGGGGCGCTGCGCGAGTAATCCCTCGACAGCTGTGTTGCCGAACGGCTCGACGCGCGACGGGACGAGGACGACACTCGCCGCAGCAAGCACGGGACCCGTGCGATCGACATAGCCCAGAAGCCGGATCGCGCCTGCAAGATCCGGTTGATCAGCCCGCTCGCGCAGCTGTCGTTCGAACCATTCGTATCCGGGGTAGGCCGTTCCGCAGACGTCGAGCGAGACGTCACGTCCCTGACGGCGCAGGATGGCGACCGCCTCCAGTGCGATGTCGACCCCCTTGCGTGGCGACAGGCGAGCCACCACCGCCAGCCGGCCAAGCTCGGCCTGCACGACGGGTTCGGCACGTGCGTCGCTGACGCCGTTCGGTACGACGGCAGTGCGACGGGAGAGCCGTGGCAGCACGTCGAGCAGGACGCGGCGCGACGCCGCACTGTTCGTGATCACCGAGGACGCCAGCAGCAACGGCGCGTTGAGCGCGGCGCGGACAAAGCGCGGGAGATCCTCCTCTGCCTCATGGACGTGGACGAGCACCGGGGTCCGCGTCAGTCGCGCGGCGAGGATCCATAACGGGATTGTCAGCGTGTTCACGTAGACGACGTCCGGATGCACCGATCGGATGGCGCGCACCAGCCTGAGCAGGTCCCGAGGAGTCGCGAGCGCGAGACGGGCGAGTGCCAATGGCCGGAGCAGTGCCTTGCGGAGTACCGGAAAGGGCTCAGCCCGAATCGCGATGCCGCTCAGCAGCTCGACGAGCGGGCTGCGCGCCGGAAGGCACGCCGTCACGTCCCAGCCCGCCGCCCGCAGGCCCGTGAGCGACTCGACCAGCTGCCGATCGGAGCCGTATACGTCAGGCGACGGATGAGCGACGAGCATGATCGACACTTCGGCCGTACACCTCCCGCTCAGGCCCGATGACAGACAATCTTGCCTGGTCGCGTGATGCGCCTCGGATAAGCAGCTACTAGTAGGCACCGTTCGGCTTGAGAACCACTCGTGCCGTCTTCCAGAGGATCATCAGGTCGAGCGCCAGCGACCAGTTCTCGACGTAGCGCAAGTCGAGCCGCACCGACTCCGTCCAGGACAGGTCGCTGCGCCCGCTGATCTGCCACAGACCGGTCAGGCCTGGCTTGACGAGAAGACGACGCCGGACGTCGTCGCCATACTGGGCAACTTCGCTCGGCAGTGGCGGACGCGGACCCACCAGCGACATCGACCCGAGCAGCACGTTCACCAGTTGCGGCAGCTCATCGAGTGAATACCTGCGCAACACTGCACCGACTCGAGTTATGCGCGGGTCATCATGCATCTTGAACAGCAAGCCGTCATTCGCTTCGTTATATGCGGCGAGCGACTCCTTCCGGTCTTCGGCGTCGAGATACATCGAGCGGAACTTCAAGATCGTGAATGTCGAGCCGTCGCGGCCGACCCGGGTCTGCCGGAAGAACGCTGGTCCGTGGCTCGTGGTGCGAATCCTGACCGTGATGGCGATCAGCAACGGAGACAAGACAAGCAACGCGACGCCGGCTACCAAGCGGTCGATCGCTCCCTTGAACAACCGGTGGAAGCCACTGAACCTCGGGGCCTCGACCTGCAGTAGCGGTAGGCCTGATACCGGTCGCACTTGCAGCCGTGTGCCGGCCACCTCGATCAAACCCGGTGAGACGATCAGCTCGGTCTTGGTCCCCTCGAGCTGCCAGGAGATCCAGCGCAAGCGTTCCGGCCCGAGCTCCGAGCTGCCCGTCACCGCAACTGCGTCGGCGTTCAGCCGACGTACGACGTCGATGATGTCGTCGAGTTCGCCGAGGACGGGGACGCCCAGCGCTGTCAGGGCCTGCATCGACACGTGGTCGTCGTGGCGATCACTCGTCAAGCATGCGCCCACGACCTGAAAGCCCGCGTAGGCGTCATGATCCATCGCGTGCGCCAAGTCCACGACGCGATCAGGTTGCCCGACCACCACGACGCGCATAAGCGCACGACCGCGGGTGCGTAGTCGATGCAGGCGCTTGCGAGCCGCGTATCTGGCCAGCACATCGATGACCACCGTCGCCGGAAGGGCCACGAGGACGAACCCGCGCGCCAGTTCGATCTTGGCCCCGTAGGACACGAGTGCGACGGCGGCGGTCAAGTAGATGAACGATCGGAATATCCGCTGATACTCGCTGGCGCCCGCCCCGAGGAAGCAGGCGTCATACCCACGATTCGCCGCGACGACGGCCAGCCACATGAACGGGAGTGTCGCGGTAACGAGCAGATATTCGGAGTTGGGTGCCGAACCACCAGCCCCGAAGCGCAGAAGGTACGCGATCATTCCCGCGATCGCTGGTACGAGAAAGTCGATCAATAGCAGTGCACGCTGGTAACGACGCATCCACGCGTCTCGCGCAGACCGCGATATCGTGGAGTCGACATTCTTCGCCGGTACGTCGAGCCGCGCATCGGATGCCGCCGGTCGGCTCGGCGCCGCCAGGGGTTGTTTCCGTGCGTCAACGGCCGCCGGTCGCCCAGCAAGCCTGGCCGGCGCAGAGTCGGACGGCTCGCTGCGATCACCGCCGCCAGCCTCAAGGTAACCCCTGAACATGATTCCCCCGAATCACGTCGTGCCGGCCCTAAGGCCGACACGACGTCCCCCGATCTCGATCATCGGTTCGGAGGGAACCACATTGCAGGGTCGTTGCCCCCCGGCCGACGACTGATGATCTGTTTATACAGTGTTTGGTGCGCTAAGGAAATAGCCTGGAGTCACCTGAGAAAAATAGACGGACAATAATTCATATGTCTTGAACAATACGCGCACACGTGCGCACTGTCCGTTAGCAGCGCAGCGCGCGTACGAGATAACTTGATCATTGTCAGACGAATCTACGCCTAGCCTGCTTCGCGAGGCTTCCGAAGATCATGTCGCGCTCGGGCTACTCACGATCGCTCCGGTTGGCCGTGCGCCGGTCGAACCCGGCGTTTGCGGCGCTCCTTCGCGAGGAGCACCAGGGCGCCCGCAGCCGTGAACACCACCAGCGTCAGAGCTGCTCGTGCGCCCGTCCAGGTAGAGCTGGACTCCCCCTCGCTCGAGTCTGCCCCAGATCCTCCGCGGACCGGAGCGCCGCTCGCGCGTTGGAGCAGGTAATTCCGAAGGACGGTGATCTCCTTGTCTCCGTATTTGTGTCCGGGCTCGATGTAGGTGTTCTCCGACCACTCGTTCCAGCTGATCAGACCGACGCAATCCGGTGACGTCGCGAAGGCGTTGCTGAGGCTGTGCACGAGAGTCTGGCCGTCCTTGCGATCGATGACACGGCTCCCGCCAAGCGTGCGGCCGTCGTAGCCGCTCGCGGCCGGTGCTATCCACAGGCCACCATGGGCGTGAACTGCCTTGCCCATGGCCTCGAGCTTCGCAGGCGTCGCGGGGTTATCCGGGTTGGCAGAGGACCAGTAGTAGGCCTCACCGTCGACGATATCGGCGATGCGCTCGTAGTCGGCAACCTGCTTCGAGGCCGCCAGCAAGTAGGCGCGGTCGCCGATCGCCGCCCGTACCGAACGAACATCCGCGGCCGAATACTGGTCCGTGCCCGTCCAGATGATGACCGGCCGGCCGTAGTAGGTGGACTTCAACCCCGCGCTCCTGGACGTGACGAGGTAGAGCATGTCGTGCTTGACAGTCTCCACCGGAAGCGGTCGTCGACTGAAATCGAGCGCCTCGTACACGACACCGAGATCCAGCTGTTCGGATCGGGCGACACTGATCAGCAGGTCGAGGCGACGATTGAGTGTCGCCGTGCTCTTCCAGGACGTCAGGAAACCGTCGATGCCCGCCGCGCGCGCAGCCTCGATCTGGTCGCGAAGGACGTGCGGATCATCGCTGCTGTACTTGCCTGCCAATGGCAGGTCCTGCTTGGCGCGATCCCACGACGAGGGATTAAACCACTGGTAGAAGTAAGCAAATACCGGCACATGACTGGGCGGCGCGGCGGTCGAGGCTGCCCCCGCGCTACCGCTCATCGTGGCCGATGCCGACCTCGCGGCCGGCGCCGCAGATACCGCGGCCAAGCCAACCGATGCCGAAAAGCACAACACGGCCGCCACGGCGGCTCCCGCTCCCAGCTTGGTCAGGACCGTCATGTGCCACCCGCCTTCGACCGTTGCACCTGCGCTCCTCGCAACATTCGCCCGAACACGATGACCGAACCCGCAACCAGGGCCAGGGCCAGGACCATCACGATCACGTCGAGGCGCGTCACTACCCGCAGATCGACGCTGTCGTTGCGAGAGACCAGCACCTTCGTGTGTGAGCCGTACACCGCCGCTTTGGCCTGCAGGTCGTAGCTACCTCGCACCAAGGAGGTGAGCACGGTTGGTGCTGCCGCTCCGAGGTGAACCCCGTAGCCTTCGCCGTTGGGTCGGGTAACCCATACCGACGAGCTGATCCGTCTACCGAACACAACGTCTCGAACGGTGACGTGCAGGTTGAAGACCGCCACCGAAATGTGCCACGTCGCGCTGGTGGTCGGACTGAACCGTTGCTTCCCGGCGAACACTGCATTGCTGCCCTCGAGGTGCACCGCGACAATCGCGTAGGTCAGCCGTCGCGGTTGCCAGACCCGGTCGACCTGCGTCGCGACCCCGGAGAGCAACGAGACCGGCTCGCCGATCTCGCGGCCAGTCAGAGTGACCGTGGCACCGCCGCCCTGAAGACGGACCTCGCTGATTCGGCCCGGCGACACGGGCGCGCCGCTGGCATCCCTGAAGGCAAGCGAGACCGGGCGACGTACCGTGAGCACTGCGAGTACGTGGCGGTGGAAAGGCGCCCCGGGCGGCAACTTCGCAACGCGCACCAACGAGACACTCAGCGGTCCAGCCGACCCACTGTCGAGCCGAACGCGGTCGACGACTCGGTGACGACGCCCTGCCCTCGGCCATCCTCGCCCGTCGTGATCGTGGCACCGTCCACTGCGAAGCTCACACCCGCAGTCTTCGGGACGGTGTCGACGATCAGGGTGCCGCGAACCGGGTGCAGTTTGAGCTGCCAGGTCGACTGTCCGAACGGGTCGAATCGCGGATGCATCGCGCTGACTGCGACGCCGCGCCCTGCACTCACGCTGTCGACCGACCAGGTGACGACCTGCGAGGTCAGGACGCCGTTCTGGAGCCGGGTGCGACGCGAGCTGAGGCTGACCGACGACTCCTGCCTCGGGTCGATGACGATCCGCTCGCCGGTGACCGAGTGCAGGCTCAGCGACGCAACCGCATCAGGCGAGACCCCGGTGCCACCGGGGTCGATCTGCAGAGCGACCCGCGACGTGACGTCGAGACCTAAGGTCAGATGGCTCTCGTGCGCGGCAGCGTGCGGAGCGGGCTGCACCTTTGCCAGCGTGATCGTGTCGGTTGCGTCGAGTTGGGTGTCAGCAAGTTCCACCCGCGATGCAATGCCATTGAGGTCGGAGACCTGGACCGACGCTGAGCCGTCCGCGCCAGTGCGCACGACGTGCGAGCCCAGCGCGACCCGCACGCCCTCGAGCGCGGGAACCGTCTGAATGGACACGGTGCCGCCGCTGGGCGCCGGGGCGGCCGCGGCTAGTCCGGCGCCAATCACGCTGATCAGGACTGCCTGACTCAGCAACAGAGACGCGCACTTCCGCCTGCTCGGCAAGGTGATCATGTCGGCTCCACCCGCACTACATGCCTGCGGCGTTCACTGGCGATCACCCAGGCGACGGCCATGCCGACCACGAGCACTGCGAGCAGGTAGGCGACATATATGACCGGACTGCTGGGACGTACGAGGGGCGGCCTACCGTCGCGCGCGCCAAGCAGCGACGCCGCGCGGGGAGGCTGCTTGAACGAGAAGGCGGTCGACAGGTCGGTGGCGTCGCGGTCCCGCCTGGTAAGGGCGCGCTGCCGAACTCGGCGTGGTTGACCGCGCCTGGGGACGCGTACGGGCTCACGAGCAGAGCCGGAACGCGGGGGCCCAGCACAGTGCCATCCTCGACCGGCGGCGCGACGTGGTCGTACCAGCCACCCGCGGTGTCGTAGTTGAGGAGCAGGGCCGAACTCGTCCACGACGAGCTCTCGGCAAGCGCGTTCAGTACGGTTCGGGTGAGCACCTGACCTGACGTGGGATCGGTGGGCGGATGTTCGGTTGCCGACGTGCTCACCACGTACGACACGGCGGGAAGTGTGCCGGCCGCGAGATCCGCGTAGTACCGGCTGAGATCGACGACATGCGCGGCAAGCTTCGGGTCGTTGGCGAAGCGCGGCGTGGCGAGTACAGGCACCCGAGCCACCTGCCCGCCACGGCGAGCCTTAGGCCCGGCTGTCGTGATCGTGAGTGCCGGTTCGTAGTTCTCGACGTAGATGCGCCATGACACGTGCGCCGCCTGCAGGCGGTCAAAGATCAACGGGATGCCTTGCCATCCGTCGACCGGCACCTCCGCCTGATCAGTAGTGGACCGGCCGGACACCGCGAACAGACGGTTCTGGATGCTGCCCCCCTGGACCGACGTGAACCAGTGGTCGAACAGCACCGCGTGGTCGGCGATCTCGTTGAGAACGGGCAAGTCCGATCGCGAGTAGTAACCCATCGCCATACGGCCGGCCTTCGTGCGGGCGCTCTGGGCGTAGACGAAGCCGTCCATCCGGCCATCGTGGATCGAGGTCGACTGGACCGGCTTCGTCGAGAGAAGCGGCAGATGCAACCCCGACCCCTTCAGGCGGAATGGCTTGACGCACGGAGCGAGCGAACCTTTCCGCACGGGCAGACAGACTCCGGTCGGTAGACCGTCGACGCCTGGCCGGGTACCGAAATAGCTGTCGAAGCTGTGTTGGTCCTGCGTCATCACAACGAGGTGCCGGATAGGCGTCTTGGCTGCGTGCGGCCCCGGGTCCACTGCGGCCCGTGCGCCCACCGGCGTCAGCCCCGAGCCGAGTAGGCCGAGTAGCAAGACGGCCGCGACTGCGGCGAGGCGCGAGGATCGGCGATTCATGGGGTCACCTGGTAGATGACGACCACCGGTTGGTCAGACTTGCCGCCGAACGCCGCGCGTTCGACATGCACCATGCGGCCGTGGAAGCGGCGCGCGAGCTCGAGCGCCTTCGCCGCGAATGTGGGAGACCGTTGCGCCGAGTAGGCGTCCCAGACGACGTACTGATACGTGCCCGATCGCAAGGCGGAATCCGCATTCAGGATCGGGTAGTAGGAGGGATTGCGGTGCAGTGGGTTCGGGCTCACCGACAGCCCGTCGCCCCGGTGCCCGCCGTAGAACTGGAGAAGGTTGGCCATCGACGGCCCGATCGTCATGAACTGCGCCCCCTGCGGGACGTGGGCGGCAACCCATTCGCCGGCCTCCCTGCCGCCCGGGGTCCCTCCCCCCCCGGCCAAGGTGGTCGAGCCCGGGGATACCAGGGAGCGCACCGACGGAACGAGCAATGACGCCAAGCAAGCTATGGCGACACTGGCAGTGAGCGCCTTGTTCGGCCAAGTCTTCGGCGTGCGATCGGCCAGCGAGACAATGGTCCGCGCGGCGAGCACGACGATCACCGGTGTCGTGATGAGCAGATAGGAAAAGCCCTTGACCGGCCAGATCTCGAAGAAGACGAACGGAACCGCCACCCAGGAGAGCAGGAGCGCTTCGCGCCACGATTGGTCGCGGCGGCGCAGCACCAGGCCAGCTGCCGCGACAACGAGAACGAGCAGGCCAATCGCCTGCGGCACCGCAGTCACGTAGAAGCTGAAGCTGTGATTCGGTCGGCGGGTCAGTTGCCAGAGCAGATAGGACTGTCCGCTGCGGGAGCCGCCGGACACCGCAGTCACGAAGGGGTAGGTCAGCGCAAGGCCGATGGCCGCTCCTGCCGCGGCGAGCACATAGCGGATCGGCCGCAAGAACCGGCTCGCCAGGGAAAGGAACACGAAGACCGATCCGACCAAGATGATGGCCGTCTCCTTGGACAGCGCCGCCAGTCCCAGGCACGCGCCGGCCACGACCAGCCAGCGGCGCCGCTCGGTGCGGCCGAAGACGGCAAGGCAGACCAGCGCCGCCGTGCCGAAGAACGTCATCGGCCCGTCCAACAGGATCTGCCGGCTGACGAGGACGTGGTACGGCATCACGGCGAGCAGCACCGCAGCGACAGCACCGACCCGGCGCCCGTACAACACCCTGCCGAGCACGTACACGAGGCCGATCGTGCCCATACCGAACATCGCGCTGAGGTAGCGGCCCGGGACGTCCGGAGTCCCGCTGCGATAGAACGGCGAGACGAGCATCTGGAAGAGCAGTGGATGCGCTCGCACCACCGGGAACAGCCCGGTGAAATGGGGATTACCCGCAAGCGAGGCAGCTTGCGCCGCGTACACCGCCTCGTCGCTGTTCAGGCCGACACCGCCGAGATTCACGAACCGCAGCACCGCGCCGGAAACTGCCGCGAAGGCCAACAGGCCCATCTCGACGGCCGCGGCGCGGGAAACCACCCTCCCCCGCATCGGCTCCTCGACCGCCAGAACCGAGGTCTCATCCGGTGCCTCGGCGATCGGTGCGGGTGCGGGCGCCGTCGCGATGTACCCGCGCCAGCCTGCGACGCGGCTCAACCCCGCGCGCAGCGTCGAACGA
>WNGM01000758.1_pt1 | contig 26016 bp, 20 predicted proteins | sample 5400571 | NCBI WGS metagenome assembly WNGM01 (sample SAMN13153378, study PRJNA577476) | soil metagenome | isolation source: 100 cm soil or saprolite under Garry oak tree replicate 2 | place: USA:California | collected 2016-06-15 | reverse complement strand
CCCGCTAGCCGCAGCAGACATAGGCGGGATCATCGCGTTCACGTTCATCGGCCATGGAGCCGTCCGTGCGTCTAACCCGTCGAACCATCCTGCGCATCGGCTCGCTCGCGCTTGCCGCGCCCGCCGCGGGCATCTTGCAAGCGCTGCCGGGCGCGGCGCAAACCGCGCCCGGACTGTCGCGAAACTGGCGTCACGGCCTCTCCCTGTTCGGCGATCTGCATTACCCGGATGGGTTCCAGCGCTTCGACTACGTCAACCCGGACGCCCCGAGGGGCGGCACGGTGCGGCTGAGCGCGCTCGGCACGTTCGACAATTTCAACGTCGCGGTGGCGAGCGTCAAAGGCCAGCTGGCAGCCGGGCTGGGGCTGATCTACAACCGGCTGCTGGCGAGCGCGCAAGACGAAGTGACGACGATGTACGGCTTGCTGGCCGAGGCGGTCGACTATCCTCCCGACCACTCGTGGGTCGCCTACCGCCTGCGTCCCGAGGCGCGTTGGCACGACGGGACGCCGGTGACGGCCGAGGACGTGATCTTCTCCTTCGAATCGTGGAAGAAACTCGATCCCGAGCTTTCTGCCTATTACCGGCACGTCGTCAAAGCGGAGCGGATCGGCGAGCGCGAGGTGTCGTTCACGTTCGATTCGGCCGGCAATCGCGAGCTGCCGCTGATCGTCGGCGAGCTCACCGTGCTGCCCAAGCTTTGGTGGCAGGCGAGCGACAAGAACGGCAACAAGCGCGATATTTCCGTCACCACGCTCGAGCCGCCGCTGGGCGCGGGCCCGTACCGGATCAAGGATTTCGTGCCGGGGCGCTCGGTCGCCTACGAACGGGTCAAGGACTATTGGGGCGACCGCTTCAACGTCAACGTCGGGCAGAACAATTTCGAGGAGATCCGCTTCGAGTATTTCCGGGACTCCACGGTCGCGCTCGAAGCCTTCAAGGGCGATCAGATCGACTGGCGCACCGAGAACAGCGCCAAGAACTGGGCCACGGCTTACGATTTTCCCGCGGTGCGCGACAAGCGGGTCGTCATCGAAGAATTTCCGATGCGCAGCCGCGGGGTGATGCAGGCATTCGCCTTCAACATCCGGCGCGACAAGTTCAAGGATCCGCGCCTGCGCCGCGCGTTCAATTTCGCGTTCGATTTCGAGGAGATGAACAAGCAGATCTTCTATGGCCAGTACCGCAGGATCTCCAGCTATTTCGACGGCACCGAGCTCGCTTCGTCGGGCATCCCGGAGGGCCAGGAGCTGGAGATTCTCGAGACCGTCCGCCCCAAGATTCCGCCGGAGCTGTTCGCGACGCCGTACACCAACCCGGTCGCGGGCAACGCGGAAGCGGTGCGGGCCAACCTGCGCGAAGCGCTGAAACTGCTGAAGGAAGCCGGCTACGAGATTCGCGACCGCAAGCTGGTGAATGCCGCGACCGGCGAGCAGCTGAACCTGGAGATCCTGGTCGACGATCCGAGCTACGAACGCATCGTGCTGTTCTACCGGCCCTCGCTTGAGCGGCTCGGCATGGCCGTAAGCGTCCGCACCGTCGATGAGGTCCAGTACCAGAACCGGCTGCGGCAATGGGATTACGACATGATCATCGCGTCGTGGGGGGAATCGCTCTCGCCGGGCAACGAGCAGCGCGGCTATTGGGGATCCCAGGCGGCCGACATGCCCGGGTCGCGCAATCTCATCGGCATCAAGAACGAAGCGGTCGACGCGCTCATCGGCCGCGTCATCTTCGCCAAGGACCGCGCCGAGCTCGTTGCCGCCACCAGGGCGTTCGATCGCGTGCTGTTGTGGAATTTCTACGTCGTGCCGCAATGGACCTATGACAAGGCGCGAACCGCACGCTGGGACCGGTTCGGCAGGCCGCAGCGGCTGCCGCGCTACAACGAGCCGGATTTCCCCGGGGTCTGGTGGTGGGACAGCGATCGCGCCACCAAGGTCGGGACGCGCTAGTGCGCGGCGGGCTCGACCGCATGCCGGCCCGGCGGTCTGGCGCCGGGCGGACGCTCACGCGCCGCAACGTGCTGGCGCTCGGGGCAGGCGTCCTTGCGCTCGCGCCCGCGCGGCGCGCGGCGGCGATCGAAGCCGGCGGCGAGATCGAGACTCACGGGCTCTCCGCGTTCGGCGACCTCAAATATCCGGCGGATTTTGCGCATCTCGACTACGCCGATCCGCACGCGCCGAAGGGCGGTATGTTTTCCCAGGTCGGTCCGGAGCGGCAATACAACCAATCCTTCCTCACCTTCAATTCGCTCAACAGCTATATCCTCAAGGGCGACGGCGCGCAGGGGATGGAGCTGACGTTCGCCAGCCTGATGGCGCGCGCGGCCGACGAGCCGGACGCGGTCTATGGGCTCGCCGCCCGCGCCGTGCGCATCTCGCCAGACCGGCGCACCTACAAATTCCTGTTGCGCGAGGCGGCGCGATTCCACGACGGCTCGCCGCTCACGGCGCACGACGCGGCGTTCTCGCTCACGACTCTCAAAGCCAAGGGACACCCGATCATCCGGCAGTTCCTGCGCGATTTCGAGGACGCGCAGGCCGCGGATGCGGCAACGCTGGTCGTGCGGTTCGCCGACAAGCGCGCGCGCGACGTGCCGCTGTTCCTCGCCACGCTGCCGATCCTCTCCCGCGCCTATTATGCCGGCCGCACGTTCGACGAGACCAGCCTGGAGGTGCCGCTCGGCTCCGGCCCCTACAAGGTCGGCCGCTTCGAGCCCGGGCGTTTCATCGAGTACGAGCGGGTCGCGGACTGGTGGGGCGCCGAGCTGCCCGTTGCGCGCGGCCACAACAATTTCGACGTGGTTCGCTTCGAGTACTACCGCGACCGCGACGTCGCCTTCGAGGGCTTCACCGCCAAGAACTATCTGTTCCGGGAGGAATTCACTTCGCGGATCTGGGCGACGCGCTACGACTTCCCGGCGATCCGCGACGGACGCGTGAAGCGGGAAGTGATGCCCGACGACACGCCTTCGGGCGCGCAGGGCTGGTTCATCAACACCCGGCGGGAGAAGTTCAAGGATTCCCGCCTGCGCGAAGCGCTGATCGACGCCTTCGACTTCGAATGGACCAACAAGACCATCATGTACGGCTCCTACGAGCGCACCCATTCGGTGTTCCAGAATTCCGACATGATGGCGGCCGGCAAGCCCGGTCCGGAAGAGCTTGCCCTGCTCGAGCCGTTCCGCGGCACCCTGCCGGAGGAAGTATTCGGCGAGCCCTTCGTGCCGCCGGTCTCCGACGGTTCCGGCCAGGACCGCAGCCTGCTGCGCAAGGCGAACCAGCTGTTGCAGCAAGCCGGCCTGGCGGTGAAGGGTGGCAAGCGGGTCAACGCGCGCGGCGGGCCGATCGCCATCGAATTCCTGATCGACGAGCCCGGGCTCGAGCCGCACCACATGCCGTTCATCAAGAATCTCGGCGTGCTCGGCATCGAGGCCACGCTGCGGCTGGTCGACCCGGTGCAATATCGCGCCCGCGTCGACCAGTTCGATTTCGACATCACGGTCGAGCGTTTCAGCTTCTCGACGACGCCAGGCGATTCGCTGCGCTCGTATTTGTCTTCCGCCGCGGCGACGCTGAAGGGCTCGCAGAACCTCGCCGGGATCGCCGATCCGGTGATCGACGCCCTGATCGACAAGATCATCGGGGCCGACACGCGAGCCGCGATGGTGAGCGCCTGCCGGGCGCTCGACCGCGTCATCCGCTGCGGGCGATACTGGATTCCGCACTGGTACAAGCCGACGCATTGGTACGCCTATTGGGACGTGTTCGCGCGGCCTGCGGCAAATCCGCGCTACGCGCGCGGCGTTCCCGAGACCTGGTGGTACGATCGCGGCAAGGCCGCGAAACTCGAGCGCGCCGGCTGAGCCGGCGCCGATCGGATCGAGGAGATGAGCGCTTACATCGCCCGACGCATCCTGTTCATGATCCCGACGCTGCTCGGGATCATGCTGGTGTCGTTCCTGGTGGTGCAGTTCGCGCCGGGCGGCCCGGTCGAGCGGATGATCGCCAAGATCAGCGGCCAGGATACCGGCGCGACCTCGCGCATCTCGGGATCGGCGGGCGGCGATTTTGCGGCCCGCAATCAGTTCCAGGGCGCGGCCGGATCCGAGGTGATCAACTCCAAATATCGCGGCGCCCAGGGGCTCGATCCGGAATTCATCAAGAGCCTGGAAAAGCAGTTCGGTTTCGACAAGCCGGCCTACGAGCGCTTCCTCCTGATGCTGTGGAACTTCAGCCGGTTCGATTTCGGCAAGAGCTATTTCCGCGACGTTCGCGTGCTCGATCTGATCAAGGAGAAGCTCCCGGTCTCGATGTCGCTCGGCATCTGGATGACGCTCTTGACCTATCTGATCTCGATCCCGCTCGGCATCCGCAAGGCGATCCGCGAAGGCTCGCGGTTCGACACCTGGACCTCAGGGGTCATCGTGGTCGGTTACGCCATTCCCGGATTTCTGTTCGCCATTCTGCTGATCGTGCTGTTCGCCGGCGGCTCGTTCTTCGACTTCTTCCCGTTGCGCGGCCTCACCTCGGAAAATTGGCACAGCCTGCCGTGGTGGGGCAAGATTCTCGATTATTTCTGGCACCTCACCCTGCCGATCCTCACCATGTCGCTCGGCGCCTTCGCCACGATGACCATGCTGACGAAGAACTCGTTCCTCGACGAGATCCGCAAGCAGTACGTGCTCACCGCCCGCGCCAAGGGCTGCAGCGAGCACCAGGTGCTCTACGGCCACATCTTTCGCAATGCCATGCTGCTGGTCATCGCCGGGTTCCCCGGCGCATTCGTCCACGCGTTCTTTTCCGGCTCGCTGCTGATCGAGATCATCTTCTCGCTCGACGGGCTCGGCCTGCTCGGCTTCGAGAGCGTGCTCAACCGCGACTACGCCGTGGTGTTCGCCACGCTCTACATTTTTTCGCTGATCGGGCTCGCCGTGAATCTGATCTCCGATCTCACCTATACTTGGGTCGATCCGCGCATCGATTTCGAGACCCGGGAAGTCTGAAATGGATGCGACGATCAGCCCGAAGGTGCAGGAGACGAGCGGCATCACCCCGCTCGGCGTCGCCGCGCCGCCGCGTGCCGGCGGGATCCGCGTCTCGCCGATCAACAAGCGGCGTTGGCAGAATTTCAAGGCGAACCGCCGCGGCTACTGGTCGCTGTGGCTGTTCGCGGCGATGTTCTTGCTCTCGCTGTTCGCGGAGTTCATCGCCAACGACAAGCCGTTTCTGGTGAAATACGCCGGTCAGTATTATTTCCCGGCACTGTTCACCTATACCGAGACCGCGTTCGGCGGCGAGTTCGAGACCGCGGCGGATTATCGCGATCCTTACGTGCAGAAGCTGATTTCCGACAGCGCCGGCTACATGGTGTGGCCGCCGATCCGCTATTCCTACGACACCCACAATCTCGATCTGCCCACCCCGGCGCCGTCGAAGCCGACCTGGCTGCTCACCGAGAAGGAGTGTCAGCCGGTGGTCGAGCGCAAAGGGCTGAGAGGCTGCGCCGACCTCGAATGGAACTGGCTCGGCACCGACGACCAGGGCCGCGACGTGCTGGCGCGGCTGATCTACGGCTTCCGCATCTCGGTGCTGTTCGGGCTGGTGCTGACCGTGATCTCCTCGATCGTCGGCGTGGCGGCCGGAGCCGTGCAGGGCTATTTCGGCGGCTGGACCGATCTCCTGTTCCAGCGTTTCATCGAGATCTGGACCTCGATTCCCTCGCTTTATCTACTGCTGATCATCTCCTCGGTGCTGGTGCCGGGCTTCTTCGTGCTGCTCGGGATTTTGCTGCTGTTCTCCTGGGTGTCGCTGGTCGGGCTGGTGCGCGCCGAGTTCCTACGCGGGCGCAATTTCGAATACGTTCAGGCCGCGCGCGCCCTCGGCGTCTCCAATGCGAAAATCATGTTCCGGCATCTGTTGCCCAACGCCATGGTGGCGACCATGACGTTCCTGCCGTTCATCCTCTCCTCCTCGGTGATGACCCTGACGGCGCTCGATTTCCTGGGCTTCGGGCTGCCGCCGGGCTCGCCCTCGCTCGGCGAGCTGATCTCGCAGGGCAAGGCCAACGTGCAGGCGCCCTGGCTCGGGCTCACCGGGTTCTTCGCGGTCGCCATCATGCTCTCGCTGCTGATCTTCATCGGCGAGGCGGTGCGCGATGCGTTCGATCCCAGGAAGGCGTTTGCGTAATGCGGCTTGCAAAGTACATATGTTGGTGCCGGTTTATGCGAACTGTTGCAAAACTGTTCTCGCTCTCGCCTTCCGCGCCCGAAGTCGAGCCTGCGAGGCCGGAAGGGCATTTCTCGCGGTTCAAACGGCTTCGCCGGTCGCATTTCGCCTCCGGCGAGGCAGTCGTCGCGCACATTCGCGCTTTGCGTGAAGAATGGGACCGGCGATGAGCGCTGCAGCGGACATGACCGATTCGCTCCTTTCCATCCGCGACCTCTCCGTCGCATTCCGCCAGGGCGAGCGCGAGCTCTTGGCGGCCGACCGCGTCTCGTTCGACATCAAGCCGGGCGAGACCGTGGCGCTGGTCGGCGAATCCGGGTCCGGCAAGTCGGTCACCGCGCTGTCGATCCTCAAATTGCTTCCCGGCTCGGCGCGGCATCCCTCGGGCTCGATCCGCTTCAAGGGCCGCGAGCTGATGAAGCTATCGGAGCGCGAGATCCGCCACGTGCGCGGCAACGACATCACCATCGTGTTCCAGGAGCCGATGACCTCGCTCAACCCGCTGCACACGGTCGAGCGGCAGATCGCCGAAGTGCTGGAGCTGCACGCCGGCGTGACCGGGGGGGCGGCGCGGGCGCGGGTCGTCGAGCTGCTCGCCCAGGTCGGCATTCCCGATCCGCAATCGCGGCTGGCGAGCTATCCGCACCAGCTCTCCGGCGGCCAGCGCCAGCGCGTGATGATCGCGCTCGCGCTCGCCAACGAGCCCGACTTGCTGATCGCGGACGAGCCCACGACCGCGCTCGACGTCACCGTGCAGGCGCAGATCATCAAGCTGATCAAGGATCTGCAGGCGCGGCTCGGCATGGCGGTGCTGTTCATCACCCACGATCTCGGCATCGTGCGCAAGACCGCCGAGCGCGTCTGCGTGATGCGCCAGGGCCGGATCGTGGAGCAGGGCGCGGTTGCCGACGTGTTCGCCGATCCGCAGCATCCCTATACGCGCGAGCTGATCGCGGCCGAGCCGAAGCCCGATCCCGCGCCGCTGCAGCCGGGCGCCCCGGCGGTGATTCGCGCCGATGACCTCAAGGTGTGGTTCCCGGTCCGCCGCGGGTTTTTGCGGCGCACGGTCGGCCACATCAAGGCGGTCGACGGGGTCAGCATCGAGGTGCGCAAGGGCGAGACGCTCGGCGTCGTCGGCGAATCCGGCTCCGGCAAGACCACGCTGGGCCTCGCGATCCTGCGGCTGATCTCCTCGCAGGGCCCGATCGTGTTCATGGGCAAGCCGCTGCAGGGGCTCAAGTTCAAGGGCATGCTGCCGTTCCGGCGCGACATGCAGATCGTGTTCCAGGATCCCTACGGCTCGCTCTCGCCGCGCATGTCGCTCTCCGACGTCATCGAGGAAGGCCTGTGGGTACATCACCCCGGCATGCCGAAGGCGGAGCGCGAGGAGCGGGTGATCCGGGCGCTGGTCGAGGTCGGGCTCGATCCGGAAACGCGGTTCCGCTATCCGCACGAGTTCTCCGGCGGCCAGCGCCAGCGCATCGCGGTGGCGCGCACGCTGGTGCTCGAGCCGACCTTCATCGTGCTCGACGAGCCGACCAGCGCGCTCGACATGCTGATCCAGGCGCAGATCGTCGATCTGCTGCGCGCGCTGCAAAAGCGCCGCGAGCTCACTTATTTGTTCATCTCGCATGATCTGCGCGTTGTGGCGGCGCTGGCGAGCCGCGTCGTGGTCATGCGCCACGGCAAGGTCGTGGAGGAGGGTCCGGCCGCCGAGCTGTTCGCGCGGCCGAAGACCGACTACACCCGCGCGCTGTTCGCGGCCGCGTTCAACCTCGAGACCGCCGCCGAGGGCGTGGTGGCGCAATAAGATGATTCCCCGGGGGCGGGCGGCATGTCGGCGATCCTGCTGGCCATGACCGGAGCCGGATGGGATCCGGCGGAATGGCAGGCGCGATTTTCGGCGCTGGCGCCGCGCCGCGAAGTGAGAATCTGGCCCGACCGCGCCTGCAATCCCGCCGAGGTCGGCTATGTGTGCGCCTGGAAGCCGCCGCCGGGCCTTTTCGCGCAATTCCCGCATCTGAAGGCGATCTTCTCGCTCGGCGCCGGCGTCGATCACCTCATCGGCGATCCGCTGCTGCCGGCGGTGCCTCTCGTCCGCGTGGTGGACCGGGATCTCACGGCGCGGATGAGCGAGTACGTGGTCCTGCACGTACTCCTGCATCATCGCCGCTTGCGGCTCTACCGGGCGCAGCAGCGCGAAAAAATCTGGCACGAGCATGCGCAGCCCGCGGCGAGCGAAGTCGCTGTGGGGATCCTGGGGCTCGGCGTGCTCGGAAGCGAAGCCGTCGAACTGCTGGCCCGGATCGGCTTTCGGATGGCGGGGTTTAGCCGCACCGAAAAATCACTCGCCGGCATCGAGACGTTCCACGGCAAGAACGGCCTCGACGCATTTCTCGCCCGCACCGAGATCCTGGTCTGCCTGTTGCCGCACACGCCGGCGACCGAAGGCATTCTGAACCTGGCATTGTTGCGCAAGCTCAAGCGCGACGGCGCGCTCGGCGGCGCCTATCTGATCAATGCGGGGCGGGGAATGCTGCAGGTCGACGCCGATATTCTCGCTGCGCTCGAGGAGAGTTCGCTCGCGGGCGCGAGCCTCGACGTGTTCCCGACCGAGCCGCTGCCGCGCGAGAGCCCGCTGTGGAATCATCCGAACGTGATCATCACGCCGCACAATGCCGGGGTCTCCGACCCGCGCGCATTGGCCAAGAACGTGCTCACGCAGATCGAGCGCTTCGAGCGCGGGCTGCCGCTCGAGCACGTGGTCGACCGCACGGCGGGATATTGAGCACAGCAAGAGATCTGATCTCGAGGCGCACAAGAAACGGATCTCACAGGTCGCGGCATATTTTTCCCTCTCAACGCCGACGCGCCGAGCGACGCACCTTACCGAGGCATGAAGCCGTCCGTCAGCGTCTGCATGAAGCTCACGAGCGCATCCTCCTCCGCGTCCGACAGGCCCAGCCGCCCCATTTTTTTGGTGTTCATGTTGTCGGTCGACTCGGGTGCGGGCCAGCACGTCGTACCTTCGCCGGGGTCGTTGGGCCGGCAGCGCGGCAGGACGTCCCGCGTATTGTAGAAATGCACGATTGCCCTCAGGCTGGTGAAATATCCATTGTGTCCATACGCTTTGACAAAGGCTGGATAGAGCCGCTTGTCTACATTGCGTAGCGTCGGCACTTGGAAGCGCGCCTGGTTGTCCGGCGCGAACTTGACCCATCTTGAATCTGCCACGGAGGGTTGGCTGAGCAGATGGCCCTTGGTGAGGAAACTGCCGACGCCGCCATCGACGAATGACGGTCCTGCTGGATTGGCGACATAGCCCAGTGCGTCGGGGCGATTTTCCGCATAGTAAGGAAGCCGCGGATTGGCAGGGGTGCCGATATTGCTGGCGGTGAAATCGGTGAACAGCGGATCCTCGCCGGGCCCGCCGTCGCGGTGACACTCGTTGCATCGGGCCTTGCCGCGGAACAGGTCGTAGCCCGCCTGCTCCTGCGGGGTAAGCTGCGCCTTGTTGGCGAGCACTGCGTCGAACTTCGAGGTAAAGGCCGTCACCTCGGCCGAGGCCTCATACATGGCGATGGCCTGCGCCATCTGATCGAACGTCGCGCCGACCCGGCCGCGATCGAGCTCGCTGAGATGGACCGGCGTCAGATCGCCGGCGGATGGGGGCCCCGGCCGGGCACAGACCTGCTCCACGTCGTTGGGCCACGCGACCGCGAATGCCTGCGGTCCCCACACCCTTTCGAAGAGGGCGCGATAGGGGCGCTGCGAGGCGCGATAAACCGCACATGCGATATCGGCCAGGCCCATTTCCACGGGGTTGGTCGGCGGCCCCTGCGCCTGTTCGGCCGCCGGATTGCCCAACCGGCGCCCGGTCGCACGCATGTCCCAGAAATTGCCGCCGACTAGATCACCTTGGCCGGGGTTGTAGTGCAGAACCGGCGAAAGCGGCGCGTACGCGTGCGTTTGGGGCTTGCGGTCGCTGTATCGTGTGCGCACCGAACCGGGATAGGCGCCGGTGGTCCGGTTCAGTTCCGACACGGGACCGGTGAAACCTGTCTCGGGCATGTGGCAGAAAGCACAAGCTTCATTGCGGTTCACCGAGAGGTGCTTGTCGTACAGCATCAACTTGCCGAGCAGCTCGATTTGCTGGACCTGATTGTCCGGCGGCGCGCCTAGCCGCTCGAGCGCCTGTGCCTCGATGCGGTCGATCTCGGCCTCGACCTGCGCAATTTCCTCCAGCGCCTTGGGCGAGAGCGTCAAGCTGGTCTCCCCCGCACCCAGGGCATCGGCGCCCAACGTGGCAACAACGGCGACCGGTCCGAGCACCACCACGGTCATCAAGGCGTTGATCCAGCGCGACCTCGTCATTCGCACCTCCATCGCCCCAAAACGCCGGCGGCACGGCGTGCAGAGTACCATCCAATTCAGGGTCGCGGCGTCCTTCGGCCCGGAAATCGCGGCGCCCCCGCCGCCACGAAGCCGAGCGGCAAGGTGACGACCATTGGACCAGCGCACCCAAATGCTGGCATCGACGCTGTGATCCGATGCCGGCCGCTCCGAACCGAGAATGGATGACGCGCGGCGAAGGGTCCCGACGGACGCTAATTTTCGACCGGATTGACCCGGTTGACCCCGCATGCGCTGCCGTGGCGGCGAAAGCGCGTCTGCCGCTATGTCTGCTTCCAACAGGTAGAAATCACAGTCGCTTCACCGACGTGAGCTCGCTCCCGCTGGCGCGAATGCGGACGATGGCGTCCGCGGTCGGCTCGATCGCGACCATCATGTGAAAGGCGTTGGCGTGGACGAGCGTGTCGCGGTCGCGCGCGATCGCCACGTGGCCGGGCCAGAACAGGAGATCGCCGCGCCGCAGATTGCCGAATGCGGCGTCCGGCGCGACGGCAGCGCCGAGCGCCCGTTCCTGCAGGTCGGTGTCGCGCGGCACGGGAATGCCGCAGGCTTGCAGCGCGACCTGCAGCAGCCCGGAGCAATCGAGGCCCAGGCTGGTCTTGCCGCCCCACAGATACGGCACGCCGCGAAACCGCTCCGCGACCGCGACGAAATCCGATTCGAAGCGCTGCAGCGGCGCGAGATGATCTGCCGGGACGAAGCCGCCCGCTGCCGTCACGGCGAAGCGATCCTGTTCGCGCACGACGGCGAGCCGCGCCCCGAGCGAGGGCGCCGCGAGCGGCGCCAGCCTGATCGATGGCCCGGGGAAAATGAGCGTGCGGAGCGCCGCGACCCGATGCGTCGGTGCGGGACCGGGCGGCGCGAGCGAATTGGCCGGCAGCCAGCCGACATAGCCGTCGGATTCGAGCTGGCCCCAGGCGAAACCCTCCTCGGTGGTTTCGTAGATCATGACGTGCTCGCCCATCAGCGCCTCGGTCTCGAGCGCAGCGTCGGGCGCGGGCGCGCCCCGCACCGGCGCCTGTGCGTCGATGACCTCGTAGCGCTCGCCCTCGACGAACCGCGCCGCTTCGACTTTCCCCTGCAGATGCCGGGCGGCGAGGTCGGGCCGGGCCGCGGTCAGCCGCGGATCGAAATGCGTCACCGCGAAAGTCCCTTGGCGGTGCGCACCAGGAGATCGCCGAGCTGCTCGACCGCAAGCGCGCCCTTGACGGTGCGCTGGATCACCACGTTGCGGCGATCGGCGTCGTCGCGCCGGCGCGCGACCAGACCGAGCTTGCCCATGGTGTCGAGCGCGCGGGTGATCACGGGTTTGGTCACCTTGAGCTTCCTGGCCAGGCCGCGGACATTGTGCGGCGGGGGATCGAGATAGATGGTGAGCAGGATCGTGAGCTGGCGCGGCGAAAGGTCGGGCTGCCGGTCGGTCACCAGCGCATAGGAAAAATCGTGCAGCAGTTTCAGCGCCTGCGCCGGCCGGATCTCGACCGCCATCGCATCCTCCGGACCGCTTCGATGCCGCGGGCGCGAGCGCCGACGGCAAGGGGGATCGTTTCGGATGCGGAGTATTTTCTCCCGCGCGCCGCGCCGCAAGCGCCGCGATCAATGGTCGTAGCGGGAGGCCAATAGCGCATACAGCGCGCGGGCGGCCTGGCACTCGCCGCCCTCCGGGCGGCCCGGCTTGGCCGCGGGAGTCCAGGCATAGACGTCGAAATGAGCCCAGCTTTTCGCCGCCGCGACGAATTTGCGCAAGAACAGCGCGGCGGTGATCGAGCCCGCGAAGCCGCCGGTGCCGGTGCTCTTGATGTCCGCGATCTTGGATTCCAGCATCGGCTCGTAGCCGCGCCACAGCGGCATGCGCCACAGCGGATCGTTCTCGACCGCCGCGCAGGCCAGGAGCTCGGCCGCAAGCGCATCGTCCTCGGTGTAGAACGGCGGCAAGTCGGGCCCGAGTGCGACCCGGGCGGCGCCGGTGAGCGTCGCGAGATCGAACACGAGCTCGGGCGCTTCCTCGTCCGCCAGCGCCAGCGCGTCGGCGAGCACCAGCCGGCCCTCCGCGTCGGTATTGCCGATCTCCACCGAAAGCCCGTTGCGCGAGGGATAGATGTCGAGCGGCCGGAACGCCGAGCCCGAGATCGCGTTCTCGACCGCCGGGACGAGCACGCGCAACCGCAGTTTGAGCCCGCGATCCATCACCATATGGGCGAGCGCCAGCGCGCTGGCGGCGCCGCCCATGTCCTTCTTCATGATCAGCATCGCGCTCTCGGGCTTGATGTCGAGCCCGCCGGTGTCGAAGGTGACGCCCTTGCCGACGATCGTGACCTTGGGCGCCGCGGCGTCGCCCCAGGTGAGATCGATCAGGCGCGGGGCATGGCCGGAGGCGCGGCCGACCGCGTGGATCAGCGGCAAGTTCTCGGCCAGCAGCGCTTTGCCGACGATCGTGCGCACCGCCGCGCCGTGACGCGCACCAAGCGCCCGCGCGGCCGCTTCGAGCTCGGCCGGGCCGAGATCGTTCGCCGGCGTGTTGACGAGATCGCGGGCGAGCGCGACCGCCTCGACGATGCGGGAAAGCTCGGCGCCGTCGACGCCTTCAGGCAGCTCGAGCCGGATCTCCTTTGCCTCCGCTTTGCGGTAGCGCGCAAACCGGTAGGACCCGAGTGCGAAGGCGAGTGCGGCAAGCCGGCTGTCCGGGAGCGAATTGCCGAACCGATAGGTCCCGGCCGGCAACAGCGCGGGCAGCCGCCCCGCCAGAAACGGGTCTCCTGGCGGCTTCCCGGCCGGCTCGAGCCCGAACAGCACGCCCGAAATTCCGCCGGCTCCCGGGAGCAGCAGGCATTGCGCCGGCTTCGGCTCGAAGCCGGACGCGTCGGCGAAGCTTCGCGCGGGCGCATCGAGGGCATGCCGCAGCGCCGGCCAGGTCGCATCGGTGACGAACCAGATCGGGACGGCGGTCCCGCTGCGCGTCGCGAAGGCCGGATGCATGGAGATTTCCCGTGGCGAGGCTCGCCCTCTAACACGGCGTCCGATCGCGGGAAAGCGGGCGACCCGGTCGGTTAACCGGGTATTAGGGTTAACGGATTATTGCTCGACCTGCCCGGCGGCGCGTCTGCTCGCCCGGGTGGGACGAGATCATGGCCCCATTTCTGTGCCCGCGGCCGTTTGGTCCGCCCGCGCTCGCGCTCGCGTTCCTTGCCGTGGCCGCGGCGGGCTGCCAGACGATGCACCCGACGACGAGTGCGGACACGACGGGCAGCGTGGGACTTGCCTCGTCGCTTCCCGTCGGCGCCCCGAACGATGGCGAGCCGCGCCGGGAGCTCGACGCCGCCGGCGCGCTCTACCGCGCCAATGCGGGCAATCCCGACGCCGCCATCAGGTATGCGGCGGCGCTGCGCGCCATCGGCGAGCGCGCCCAAGCCTCGGCGGTGCTGGAGCAGGCCTCGATCAAGCATCCCAGCAACAAGGCCGTGCTCGGCGCCTACGGCAGGGCGCTGGCCGACGCCGGCAATTATGCCCAGGCGTTCGAGATCCTGGGCCGGGCGCACACGCCGGATCAGCCGGACTGGCGCCTCCTGTCGGTGCAAGGGGCGGTGCTCGACCAGATGGGGCGGCACGAGGAAGCGCGCCGCTATTACGCCAGCGCCCTGAAGCTCGCTCCCGAGAATCCCGCGGTGCTCTCGAACCTGGGCTTGTCCTACGCGCTTGCCAAGGATCTCAAGCAGGCCGAGACCATTCTCCGCCGCGCGGCGGCACGGCCCGACGCCGAGGGGCGCGTGCGCCAGAATCTGGCGCTGGTGGTCGGATTGCAGGGCCGCTATCAGGAGGCGGAGGAGATTGCCCGCGCCGACCTGCCGCCCGAGGCGGCCGCCGCCAACGTCGCCTATCTGCGCGAGATGCTCTCGGGCAAGAGCGACTGGAAGAAGCTCGGCCGCACTAGCGCCGTCGCGGCGGCGTCGAGCGGATCGTAGGGATTTCTCGGCGCGGCCTCGTGCCGCGGCCTCCCGCCGCCATTACGGCATCGAGAGCACCCGGATCGCCGCGGGCCCGAGGATGACCACGAACAGCACCGGCAGGAAGAACAGGATCATCGGCACGGTGAGCTTGGGCGGCAGGCCGGCAGCCTTCTTCTCCGCCTCCATCATGCGCATGTCGCGGTTCTCCTGCGCCATGACCCGCAAGGTCTGGCCGAGCGGAGTGCCGTAGCGCTCGGCCTGCTGCAGCGCGACGCATACCGCCTTGACGCCCTCGAGGTTGACGCGCTTTGCCAGGTTCTCATAGGCCTGCCGGCGGTCCTGCAGATAGGAAAGCTCGGCGGTCGTCAGCGTGAATTCCTCGGCCAGCGGAATCGACTGCGTGCCGATCTCCTGGGCGACCTTGCGGAACGCGGCTTCGACCGACATGCCGGATTCCACGCAGATCAGCAGCAGATCCAGCGCGTCGGGAAACGCGCGCTTGATCGAGAGCTGCCGCCGGGTGATCTTGTTCTGCAGGTAGAGCGAAGGAACGTGCACGCCGGAATAGGCGGCGATCAGGCAGACCGCGATCTTGATCAGGGCCGGCTGCTCGACATCGACCACCACGAACAGGTAGAACAGCGAGAAGATCAGGATCGCGACCGGCGCCACCATCCGGAAGAACAGATAGGTGATATAGGCCGCCTGGCCGCGGTAGCCGGCCTGGATCAGCTTTTCCCGCGCCTCCTGCTGACCCAGCCATTTCGCCAGGTTGAAGCGCTCCACCACGGTTTTCATGTATTGCTTGGGCGATTGCCGCAGACTGGCCTTTTCTCCGCGCGCCAGCCGTTCCCGCTCGCGCTGACGCAGCTTCTCGCGCTCGATCGCCACCGCCTTGAGCCGGCGATGGAGGTCGTCGCGGGCGAGCAGCGGCATCGCCAGCGTCAGCACCGTCGCGGCCGCGCCGACGGCAGCGAACAGCGTGGCCAGGAACCGCGCATCCGACATTTTCTCGAGCAGGAATTCGATCATGGCGCCACATCAGAAATCGAAATTGATCATCTTCTTCATGACGAATACGCCCGTCATCATCCACATGGCGGAGACCACGAGCATCATGCGGCCGACCGGCGCCGTCCACAGAAGCTCGATGTAATTCGGGCTGGTGATGTACACGAGCAGCATCACCACCGGCGGCAGCGCGCCGATGATCGCCGCCGACGCCTTGGCCTCCATCGACATCGCCCGGATCTTGGCCTGCATGCGCTTGCGGTCGCGCAGCACACGCGACAGATTGCCGAGCGCCTCGGAAAGGTTGCCGCCGGATTTCTGCTGGATCGAGACCACGATGCCGAAGAAATTCGGTTCCGGCAGCGGAACGCTTTCATAGAGCTTGAGGCAGGCTTCCCCGACCGGCATGCCGATGGCCTGGGTCTCGACGATCGAGCGGAACTCGCTCTTGACCGGTTCCTGCGCTTCATTGGCGATGATCTTCAGGCAATCCCCGAGCGGCAGGCCGGCCTTCACGCCGCGGACGATCACGTCGACCGCGTCCGGGAATACGTTCAGGAACCGCCTTTCCCGGCGTTTCTTGAGAAAACCGAGGATCCAGCGCGGCAGGCCGAAGCCGGCCACCAGCCCCAGCACCACCGAGGCCGGCAGCCCGCCGCCGACGAGAAGCGCGCCGCCGATCACGCAAAGCCCGAGCGTGGCGCTGATCAGGTAGAACTGGCGCGGCGACCAACTCAGTCCGGCCTGCGCGAGCCGCAGCGGGAGGGCCGGATTCCTGCTCCGCTTCTTACGGAGTTCGAGTTCCTTGAGGCTCTCCTCGACCTGCTCGCGTCGCGATTTCGTGGCGCCGCGCGCGCTCGCCGCGCGGCTGGCTCGCTCCGGCCGCGCCACGCTCGCTTGGCGCTTTTCCGCCTGCCGCTCGCCGGACAGGAGCGGATAGAGGAACACCCAGAGCAGGCCGCCGCCCGCGGCAGCTCCGAGCAGGAACACGACAAGCGTTTGCAGCGGCATTGCGCTCCCCGCCTCACAGCTTCAGGGGCTCGCCGGCGACCTCGGCGGCGTCGAGCGCGGCGGCGAGCCGATGCTCCTCGCCGAAATAGCGCGCGCGGTCCCAGAATCGCGGCCGTCCGATGCCGGTCGAGCGATGCCGGCCCAGCACGTTGCCTTTGGCGTCCTCGCCGAGAATCTCGTAGACGAACAGGTCCTGGGTGATGATGACGTCGCCTTCCATCCCCATCACCTCGGTGACATGCGTGATCCGGCGCGAGCCGTCCCGCAATCGCGCCGTCTGGATAATCACGTCGACGGAGGCGCAGATCATCTCGCGGATGGTCCGAGACGGCAGCGAATAGCCGCCCATGGTGATCATGGATTCCAGGCGCGCGAGCGCCTCGCGGGGGTTGTTGGCGTGCAGCGTGCCCATCGAACCGTCGTGGCCGGTATTCATCGCCTGCAGCAGGTCGAATGCCTCCGCGCCGCGCACCTCGCCGACGATGATCCGTTCCGGACGCATGCGCAGGCAGTTGCGGACGAGGTCGCGCATGGTGACCTGGCCCTCGCCTTCCAGATTCGGCGGCCGGGTCTCGAGCCGGACCGCGTGCGGCTGCTGCAGCTGCAGCTCGGCGGCGTCTTCGCAGGTGATGACCCGCTCGCTGTCCTCGATGAAGCGGGTCAGCATGTTGAGCAAGGTGGTCTTGCCGGAGCCGGTCCCGCCGGAGATCACCGTGTTGACGCGAGAGCGGCCGATCACTTTGAGGATCTCGGCGCCTTCCCGAGTGATCGTGCCATACCCGACCAGCTGATCGAGCGTGAGTTTGTCGCGCCGGAACTTGCGGATCGTCAGGGTGGGCCCGTCGAGCGACAGCGGCGGCACGATGACGTTGACGCGCGAGCCGTCGGGCAGGCGCGCGTCGCAGATCGGCGAGGAATCGTCAACGCGCCGGCCGACCTGGCTGACGATGCGCTGGCAGATGTTGAACAGCTGGTGATTGTCGCGGAAGCGAATGCCAGTCCTCTGAATCTTTCCGGCGACCTCGATGTAGACGGTCTCGGCGCCGTTCACCATGATGTCGGCGATGTCGTCGCGCGCGAGCAGCGGCTCGAGCGGGCCGTAGCCGAGCACGTCGTTGCAGATATCGTCGAGCAGCTCCTCCTGCTCGGCGATCGACAGCACGATGCTCTTGATCGCGATGATCTCGTTGACGATGTCGCGAATTTCCTCGCGCGCGGATTCGGCGTCGAGCCGGGCGAGCTGGGCGAGGTCGATGGCCTCGATCAGCGCGTTGAAGATCGCGGCTTTGACCTCGTAATAGCCCTGCGAGCGCGGCGAATCGACGACCGCGGCCGCGGCCGGAAGGGGCGGCGACCGGCGCTCGATCGGTGCCGTCGGCGGAGCGACGATCGGCGCCCCCAGCCCGGCGGCCGGCAGCGCGCGGCCAAGATCCGGGCTTGCCGCGGGCGCCGCCCCCTGCGGAGCGGGCTCCGCCAGGGCCTCGCCGCGAGCGTCCGAACCGGGGCTGGTGCGCTTTCCGAACACGCGATCACTCCGAAGCGGTGCTCACCCCTGCCGGCGCAGGAGCTTTTCGATCAATGGGCTCAGCAGGGCATTCCTCGATCGCTTGGCTTCGGTGCGGCCGGTCAGGAGCTGCGCCAGCTGCCGAAAGGTCTGCGCCGCACGATGCCCGGCTGCGACTTCGGCGATCATCTGTCCGTTGTTGGCGGCGGTCCCGAACACCTGCGGCTCGAAGGCGATGACGGCGGCCGGCTCCGCCTCGAGCGCCTTGGCGAAATCCGCGGGCTTGATCTCCGGCCGTTTCGGAATGCCGACCTGGTTGAGGCAATAGTGCGGGCGATGGTCGTTGGGGCGGCCCGCGCGCAGCAGGTCGAGCATGTTTTTCGCATTGCGCAGGTTGGCGAGATCCGGCACCGCGACGATCAGGATCTCGTCGGCGCCGACCAGGGTGCGCTTGGTCCACGCCGTCCACATGTGGGGAACGTCGAGGACGATGCACGGAACCGTGGCGCGCAGGACGTCGAAGGTGGATTCGAAGGCGTCCGCGTCGAAATCATAGACGCGATCAAGCGTGGCGGGTGCAGCCAGCAGGCTGAGGTGATCGGTGCATTTCGACAGCAGGCGATCGATGAAGGCGGTGTCGATGCGCTCGGGAGAGAGCACTGCGTCGGCGATGCCCTGGGACGGGTCCTGATTGTAATCGAGACCGGCGGTGCCGAACGCCAGGTCGAGATCGGCCACGACCGAATCGAGCCGCAGATCGCGCGCCAGCGCCCAGGCGATGTTATGGGCGATCGTGGAGGCGCCCACCCCGCCTTTGGCGCCGATTACCGCGATCGTGCGCCCCACGGGCTTCACATCCGGCGCGCTGAACAGTCCGGACACGGCGCGGATCAGGCCGAGGGCATCGACCGGCGCGATCAGGTAATCGCTGACCCCGCGGCGCACCAGCTCGCGGTAGAGCACGACGTCGTTCACCCGTCCGACGACGATCACCCGGCTCGCGGCATCGCAGACTTCGGCGAGTTGATCGAGACCGGCCAGCAGGTCCTCGCCGCGGTTGCCCGATTCGATGAGGATCACGTTCGGCGTCGGCGAGCTGCGGTAGGCCTCGGCCGCCGCCGCGATGCCGCCCATCTGCACCTTGACGTGCGCCTTTGCCATGCGGCGATCTTCGCCCGCCGCCTGCATCACCGCGGCGGTTTCCGCGGCTTCGCAGAACGCCTGGATCGACACGCGAGGGAGCGGCGCGATGTGCACGGCGGCGGCCGGCGTCGCGCCGGCCGCGTCGGTTTCGCTGGATTTGACGGCATTTCGCATCATTTGGTGAGGTCGCTGATCTTGCCGTCTTTGTCGGTCGCATACTTGCCGGATGGTTCCTCGCCCTTGCGGTATTTCTCCAGCACGGTCGAGCGCCGCGCCGCAAAGAGCGGAGCATCGCCGCGCGGCTGCACCAGATCCGCCGGGTTGTCCACCATGGCGGCCAGGTTGCGCTGATTGGCGCAGCCGAAGTTCCAATATTCGCGGTTCTGGAAGTCGGCGCCGTCGACGCTCGGGCCGATATCGTGGGGCCATAGCCCGCAAGGTCCCGCCTCCGCGACCATGTTCGGATAGATGATCCGGATGGTCGCAAGCCGCATCGGGTCCGCCGGGCGATACCGGCGCGCGACGACCGCACGCGGCGGAACGCCTGCCGCCGACAGGACCGATTGGATTTCGCGAAGCGCCGCGGCGGCCGCGATCGCGTTGCTGGTCCCCACCGGTACCTCGATCATCATCCGGCCGGTCGCCTCGCGCCGCCATCGGTGCGCGAACGCGACGACATCGGCCCGCTGCGCGGGAGTGAGGCCGCCGCGATCGGCGCCGACGAATATTTCGAGCGCGTGCCCGCCCTCGCGGATCGCGATCGGATGGCGCTGGCGCGCGTCGTTCGGGTAATTGTCCACGACCTGCCGGTCGGAGTAGCAGCCCGAAAGCGCCGCGGTGAGCGCGAGCACCGCGGCGAAACGCGATATCCCCGCAGCGAGCCGGTTGCGCGTGCCGGCCGAGAGCTGGGACATGAGATCGTTCTCCTCGTCTCGTCCGGTCAATCGAGAATGAAGCCGTAGTTGCCGTAATAGCCGGTCTGCGGGTCGGGCCGGCCGGCCGGGCCATAGATGCGGTTGAGCCGCCCGAGCAGGATGGTCGCCGGATCGGGGGCGTCGGCGAACCCGTCATCCGGCCGCGACAGTTCCTTCTGGGCGACCGCCCGCACCACGTAGGGGGTCACGAACACCGTCAGCTCGGTCAGATTGTTCTGGTAGTCGCGGCTCTTGAACAACGTGCCGAGGATCGGGAGCTGCATCAGGCCGGGAATGCCATTGATCTGCTGTTTGGTCTCTCCTTGGATCATCCCGGCCATCGCCAGCGAGCCCCCGGACGGAATCTCGAGCGTGGTCTCGGCTTGCCGCGTCTTGAGGCCGGGAATCGTACTCCCGCCCGAGACGGTAAGCCCGAATTCGTTGGTCAGCTCCGAGACCTCGGTCTTCACTTTGAGGCTGATGCGACCTTCGGAGAGCACGACGGGTGTGAAAGCAAGCGCTACGCCGAATTTCTTGTAAAGCACCGTAGTCTGGCAGTGACCGGTCTGATCGCAGCTGACACCCCCGAAAACCGGAAACTCGCCGCCGGCTAGAAAATTCGCGCTCTCGCCGGAGATCGCCGTCAGATTGGGCTCGGCCAGGGTGCGCAGCACGCCGGCCTGTTCCATTGCCCGCAAGGTTGCCTTGATGGATTTTACGCTTCCCGTAAGAAAGCTGTTGTTCAGCGGCTGTCCCTGTACCGAGAACGGGTTGTCGGTGTTGAAAGTGACGGCCGTCGTGCCGTACCCGAGACTGCCACTGAGGTTGATGCCGAGCTGCTTGATGACGTTGCGCTGCACCTCGGCGACTGTCACCTTGAGCATTACCTGGTCGCGGCCGTGAAGGATCAGGCTGTTGACCACCTTGGTCGGGTCGCCCACCAGCCGGGCGGCGAGATCATAGGCCTGCTGCGACTCGGCGGCGCTGGCCACGCTGCCGGAAAGCATGACGCCGTCGCCCACGCCCTCGAGCCTGACGTCGGCCTGCGGCAGCAGCTGCCGCAAAGCGGCGCGCATGCCGTTGAGGTCGCGCTTGACCGCGATATCGAAGCCGGCGATCTGGCGTCCGTCGGCGTCGAAGAAGAACACGTTGGTCTGCCCGATCGCCGCGCCGATGAGATAGGCGCGCCGCGCCGAGCGGACGATGGCGTTGGCGATGGCCGGATTGGCGACCAGCACGTCCTTGATGTCGCGGGGCAGGTCGACGACCACCGATTTGCCGACGCCCAGCGCCACGAACCGCGAGCCCGTGTCCTCCGCCGCGATGTGGATCCCCGCGGCGGGCGCCGGCTCCAGCTCCGCAGCCGCAAGCATCGCGCAGCTGGCGGCGAGAACGGCGGCCAGGAGGGCGACGATGCGCGCAGTTTTCATACGCTTCACTTTCCACTCACGCTTCGACCGGAGCGGTGCTCGTTACCGGATTTGACCAGCGAAACGTCAATCCATGGTTAATGAGGCGTATCGAATTGAAGTTAACCGATCGTTGCGACGGAAACTGCCGGGTGCCGCGCGCGGTCAGCTTGCGAGCGCGTGCATCCATATGGTGTCCGGGTAGACGATGAGCGCCGCGGCCGCGAGGGCGATCCCGTAGGGCACGCCGGCATCTTTTCGGTGCAGCCGCTCCGCCCAGCTCGCGCCTTGGAGCGCGATCGGCAGGGGAAACAGCCGAAACTGCAGGACCAGCAGCGTAAGCGCCCCGCCGAGCAGGGAGGCGACGAACAAATACGGCAGTAGCTGGTCGAAGCCGAGCCAGAGCGCGGTCGCGGCGGCGAGCTTGGCGTCCCCGCCGCCGATCCAGCCGCAGGCAAACAGGCAGAATGCCACGGCGAGAGCCGTAAAACCCGCCGCGGCATGCATCCCGATTTCGCCGATCCCCATGCCTGCCGCCGGAGCCAGGACGAGAAACCCCGCCGCCAGCGCCAGCGACACCTTGTTGGAGATCGTCATGGTCAGCAGATCGCTCGATGCCGCGAATGCCATCAGGGCCGGGAACAGCAGCAATCGGGTCGCGTCGATGATCATGGGATGTTCCGTGCAAGCTGGCTATAGATCGCAACTGCGGACAATCTAGGCTGCCGCCCGTTGCCGATTTGTTAGCCCCGTCGCGAGGATTCTCGTCAGCGAGTCGGGCGCGGGCCCGCGATCATGCCGCGCAGAGTGCCGCAGGGGGCGCGACCGCGGCGGACGTTTCCCGATAATAGATGTCCCGATCGAGATCCTCGCAGACGTGATCCGCCGGAACCGGATGCATGGCGCGCAAAAACGAGTGCGGGTAGGGAAAGAAATTGAAGTGAGGATTGAACGTATATTTGTATTCGCGTTCCCGCGGCACGACGATGATGAGGCGCCGGCGAACGATGCGGCGCAGCTCGGCGATCGCGGAGCGGTAATCCAGAATGTGTTCCAGCACATGCGTGCACACCACGGTATCGAAACTGCGGTCTGGGAACGGCAATTGCTCGATCTTGGCCGCGATATAATCGACGCCCGCCGTAGCCCCAGTGCCGTCGATGACGAAGTCGACCCCGACGAGGCGCCGGATCTCCGGGCGTTTCGCGCGTATCCGGCTGAGCAGATGACCCGTGCCACACCCCACGTCGCACACGCTCTCGCCCGTCGTATCGGTGATGATGCGTTCGATGCATCGTTGCGAATTGTCGGTCAGAGCATGCACCCGAGGATGCTTGCGGTAGAGCGCCTCGTATTCCTCGGGCGACAGAAATGGCGCTCGGGCGCGGAAGCTGGCGAGATGTTGCATGTGGTTGCCCCACGCCAGTCTGGCGATCGCCAGGAACAGGCCGGAGTCGCGTAGCGCCGGCGGCTGCAGCTCTTCGAGCACGTAGCGGATACGGTTGGTCGTTTCGCGGCGCATCACGGATACCAATCAGCCCCGGTGCTGCTCATCGGGCTCGATGCTCCAGACCATCTCGGCGCGCTCGGTTCCGGTTCGCCCGGGCGCCGGCAGCTCCAGATAGCGCATGCGCTTGAGCTCACGGCGGGTCGCGGCGATCGCCTCGGTCACGATGCCGCAGAACAGGCTCAGGAACGCCAGCTGCATGATGCTCGCCGCCAGGATCGCGGTCGGCAAGCGCGGCACAAGTCCGGTCTCGACATAGGTGACGATCACGGGGGCTGCGGTCGCCAGCGATGCGAGGACGAGCCCGATGAACAGCGCTCCGAAGAACCGGAACGGCTTGAGCGCCTTGTACATCAGCACGATGGTGGCCAGGATCCGTGCGCCGTCCCGGAAGGTCTTGAGCTTGCTCGCCGAGTTTTGCGGCCGTTCGCAATAGCTCAACGCCATTTCGGCGCTGGCGAGCTTGAGGTCGAGCGCATGGATCGACAGCTCGGTCTCGATCTCGAAGCCGGAGGAGGCCGCCGGGAAGGATTTGGCGAAGCGCCGCGACACGACCCGGTAGCCGGACAGGATGTCGGTGAATCCCGGCCCGAACAGGCGGGCGACGATCCAGTTGAACAGCCGGTTGCCGAACCGATGGCCGCGCCGAAACGCCTGCTCGGCTCCGATGCGGACCCCGACCACCATATCGACGTTTTGCACGACCAGCGCTTCGACCAGGCGCCCGGCAGCCGCCGCGTCATACGTGAGGTCGCCGTCGGCGAGGACGTAAACATCGGCCTCGATGTCGGCGAACATCCGCCGCACCACGTTACCCTTGCCCTGGTACATCTCCCGCCGCACCAAGGCGCCGGCAGCCGCCGCGACCTCGGCCGTGCCGTCGGTCGAATTGTTGTCGTAGACGTAGATGCTCGCGCCCGGCAACACGCGGCGAAAACCCTCGATCACCGCCGCAATGGTCGCCGCCTCGTTGTAACAGGGAATGAGAACCGCGATCGATTTGTTCTTGACGAAGGACGCATGCGGAAACAGCGACGCGAGTTCCTCCCGAATCCGCAAGGTCCCATTCATGGCTCAGGTCCGAGGGCGACAGCGCGGATGGCAAGGCCGCATGATCGATGCAGGTCAACCTAGCGAGAATCAATTAACAACCAGTAAGATCGGACGGGGCAATTCGTACTGCTGTGCTTGGCTGCGCCGGCTCCACTGCTCCGGCCGGCAGCTGGCACATGGCAGCGGGCGTAGGCCCCGGGGATGCATCAACGAGAGCAAACCCAGCGAACACGTATCTGCGTCGCACGAGGCACGCGACGATATGGGTCAGCCCAACCGCGGCGGCTTTGGCGCTCGACGCGCCGCCGCCGATAATCATCGTAAGTACGCCGATCACCGCAGGCTTTGCCGCCGACCCTCGCGAGATGCGCTCCAACTCGCAGCTCCTTGCCGCCCGTGACGCTCTGTCTCTTCACGGTGTTAACCAATTCCTTGTGGACGATCGGTTAGAGGTTCGACAGCCAAGGACCGAGAAGGGTCGCCAGATGCCACTTGCGTCCACGGATGATCGCCTGCCCGTCGCGGCGATTCTGCTTGTATGGTTGGCGGCCGCACTCGCGATGGCGATGCTGTATTGGCCGCGATTGGATGAATCTTTTGCGTCCCCCGACAACTTGATGCGACTTGTCCAGGTTCGGGCGCTGCTCGACGGCGCGCCCTGGTTCGATCCGCACGAGCCGCGGCTGGCTCCGCCGCTGGGCTACGACACTCATTGGTCGCGTCTGATCGATGCCGGAATCGCGGGTTTGATCGTACTGTTTCGACAGCTTGCCGCGCCGGATCTTGCCGAGCGGCTCGCGCGCTGCATCTGGCCGCTACTCTTGTCGGGGCCGGCAGTGTTCGCGGTGACCGCCATTGCGGTGCGGCTCGGCGGGCCCGGTGCGGGCCGCGCCGCGCTGATGGCCGCACTGCCGACGCTCGCATTGCTGCCGACATTCCGGCCTGGCGAGATTGATCATCACAACGCCCAAGTGACGCTGTCGCTGATAACGTTTGCTTTTGCGGTGTGGGGCGATCGCGCGTATTTCGCGGCGGCGGCGGGCATTGCGGCCGGGGCGCTGCTCGGCGTCGGACTCGAAGCCGCCTATGTCCCCATGTTCGTGGCCGCCGGCTTCGGGCTGCTATTTGTGCACGACCCGGCCTGGGCTTCGCCGGCGCGGCATTTTGGCGGCGCGCTGGCGCTCTCGACGCTCGCGTTCTATTTCGTGCTGACGCCAACTGCATTGCGATTTGCGCCGGCATGCGATGCGCTTGCCGTCAACTCGGCGTTGGCGATTGCAGTGGGAGCGGGGGGACTCTTCATCATCGCAGCATTGGGCGTTTCATGGAGCAGTCGCGCGCGATTGCTGGCCCTGGCCGGGGCGGGTGCCCTGGCTCTCGGGACCTTCATCGCCTGCCAGCCGCGTTGTCTCGGCGGACCCTTTGCACTCGTTGATCGATCGATATTCCCTTTGTGGGTCGACCGCGTCTCGGAAATGCAGTCGCTCGGTATGCTATTTCAGGCCGAAGGATTGCAGGCAGTGGCCTACGTCGGCTTTCCGCTGATCGCAACCCTCGCCGTATTGTTGGTCGCGTGTAATGGACCGCAGTCTCCGCTTGCTTGGCCACTGATTGTTGCTTTCGCCCTGGCCGAATCGATCATGTTCGGTCAAATCCGGATTTTCGTCTACGTGACATGGCTCGGGCTGCCGTTCGTCGGCGTTGCCGCGCAGCGGCTGGCGGCTCGGAGCGCTCGTCCCGCCTTGGCGCAGATGCTGGTCGCGGTAATCGCCAGCCCCGCAATCATCACGCTGGCAATCGGGGCGCTGGCATACCAAGCTGCGGAGGCAGCGAATCGGGACCGGGCCGGCGATGAAAACCTGTCCTGCTTTGTGCCG
>WNGM01001284.1_pt1 | contig 26024 bp, 27 predicted proteins | sample 5400571 | NCBI WGS metagenome assembly WNGM01 (sample SAMN13153378, study PRJNA577476) | soil metagenome | isolation source: 100 cm soil or saprolite under Garry oak tree replicate 2 | place: USA:California | collected 2016-06-15 | reverse complement strand
TGATTTGCAGCCGTTCTTTGTGCCTTTGTGCCCAGCCGAAAAAACTGATGCTAAAGTTCGCCATCCGAGTTGCCGAAGAGATAGCTGAGAAGAAACTTTTATGAGCACAACCATTGACATCACACCCGGTTTCCAAGACTACTATGAGACCCTTCAGTTGAGCCCGCACGCCGACGCGGAAACGATAGATCGGGTTTTTCGAATTCTGGTCAAACGGTACCATCCCGATAATAAGGACACGGGGAATTCTGAAAAATTTAGCGAGGTCATGGAAGCTCATCGAGCTCTCTCGGACTCGGAAAAGCGAGCGGCTTACGACGTCAGGTACGATGAAAATCGCTCACACGTGTTGAAGATCTTCGATGAAGCGTCTGCCGGCGACAGCTTTGAAGGGGATCGGCGAATTCTAGAAAGCATTCTGTCGCTTCTGTACATCTCACGACGGAGGGACGCAGATCGAGGCGGTATGGGCGTCATTCAGATGGAGCGGCTCCTCGGTTGCCCTGCCGAACATTTAGGCTTTCATGTGTGGTACCTGCGCGAGAAAGGTTGGATTGAGCGGTTGGACAACGGCCATCTCGCGATAACCGCAGGGGGTGTGGATCACGTTATCGAGCATGACAACATCATCCTTCGGCGTGACCGGCTCCTCGCCGAAAGAAACTCGCCGGAAGCTTCCTCCTCCTCTCGGTACCGAGATTTCGAGCTCTTGACCTAAATCGAAGGGAGACGAGGGTCTGCCGCCTCGTCCCCCGCACCTCGCCTTTTAACCTCACAATTGGCACTTACATTTGACGTCACAGAGCCATACAACAGACGGCGCGAAGGCACCGTTGGGCCATTGCCTGTGCTAAGGACGCGGCCGTAAAGTGGAGCCACTCATGGCTAATAACTCGATCGTCATTGTTGACATGAAGGATCGCCCGCGCTTAGCTGGCAGCCCGCCATTTGCTCGAAGTAGACGTATCGAGATGCTGGTCGAGATGTTGGAATCCCTCTCGATTTCCGTTGTGCGAGCGCAAACTGCGGGTGAGGCCGTCACGTTGATGGACCTTCTGCACCCAGATTTGCTCCTGATCGACCCTTCCATTCCCAAGGGGTTCGGGGCGGTAGACTACGCCGCCGTTCACGGCGTCGACGTCATCGCAATGACCGAATCGGAAACGGTCCTGAATCACGCCAGGACTTATGGGATCCGCCGCACTGTACTTAAAGACGACGGGTGGGACACCGTACTGGAAGCGGTCCTTGCCTTTTTCGCAGAGAATCGCGCCCCCTTACCCAGGGATCCTGGCGGCCGGATTCTTGTAGTCGATTCCTCGGGCGATGTTGCCGGCCTGATCTCTCAGTTCCTGGTTGGCCGCGGTTTTTCCGTTTCCACTGCTTCGATTGGAAGTGAGTGCATGGCCGCACTGGTCAGCGATCCTTCAATTGAAGTTGTGGTGCTCGACTTTGTACTACCTGATGTGGGCGGAATGGAGATCCTCAAGAGTGTATCCCGCTGGCAGTCCCCGCCCACAGTAATCATGATCAGCGCGCTGGTCGACGGTGAAATTGCACGAGAGGCGCGCGCGCTAGGTGCATTCGACTACATGATCAAACCGGTCAACCTTCATGCCCTGGAGATCAACATCGTGGCGTGCCTGGCTCGATCCGAGTACAGAGCACAACCCTGGTGGAAACGAGTTGCTGGTGGTTTTATTCGAACCGCCCAAAGCAACTAGCCCGAATACCGGATTTCATCATCGTTGTGTGTCTTGAGCCTCAGCCGCCGGAGTTAACGTGGCAGGCATGAGCACGATACTCGACTGTGGCGGAACGCCGCGGACGATGGTGCCGGCAGGAAGATCAATCGGCGTCCGGAGCAGGAAAGGATGACCATATTTGGATTTGTACTCGTACAACCAGAGCAGTGGCTCTACGTTCCCGGTCGGAAGTTCGGCGATGACTTGCAAGGATTCATCGTCCGTCACTTTTTGCGGCCACAGACCGTCCAGCTTGAGGGCACGGTCGAGTTTGAAATCACCGCTCACGACGAGGCCGTCTGGGCCAGGCGTCCCGGAGTCGCCGGCAAACTTCGGTTGCGGAGGCAAGTCCTGTGCCTCGCCTTCAGGAACTCCACCCTCGACCCACTGTGTTATCAATTCCAACTGTTCTGGCGTTAAAGCCTGATCGTTTCGAAATTCTCCAAAACCCTTCACAGCACCCCAAGGAGGCATGCGCCGCGAGAGTACCTCTTCTTTAATCGCCACCGCCCATGGGCGCACTTCAGGATAAGCCATCAGCGAGAACACCGACCCGCCGTCATGATGGCACGAAATACAGCGCTCGTAGAAAATCCGTGAGATTTCGCGGCTAAATGTGATCTTGGTTGTAATGACGTCGTGGGCCTCCGTCACAAAAAAGATGCTACAGAGGCTAAGGATGAGTCCGAAACTAATGAATAGGATGAGGCATTTCACGGCTTTTTCCGACAGTATAGCAAAGAATCGCGCGGACCCGCGCGGACTCTGGCCCGCGTCCAACTGCGGACGCCGGTTATGCCAGCGTTGCCTGCATACGCCAGCGTCAACCCAGTCATTAATGGGCAGGCACCTCGCGCAAAAGCCGTTGTTCGATGACGCGAACGCGTTCGATCTGACCCTTGGCGGGAAAGCGTTCGTAGAAGCCTTCGTTACGAAATTCATCTTTGAGGTCTGCCCAGCGAGAGACCAGCCTTTCAAAAATTCGTGGTGAAGGATTCTCACGCCATTTTTCGATCAGATCCTCGCGCTCCAGGAAATCCCCAAAAACACGGATAATGGCTTTGAGAGTGACGCTGCTCGTGAATTTGTACCGGTCGTTGGCGCCCCAGATCTTATCCATGACGGAGCGAACAGCCTTCAAATAGTCTGCAATCAGCTCAAATGAGCGCTCCGGCTTACCGCGAAATTCTTTCATGAAAAGCTTTTCGTGCTGGTCGACGAGTTTTTTGACCTCGTTGAACAGTTCCGCTTGAAGGATCCACTTTTCCTGACGGCTACGGCCTCCCAAACGGTTGATCTTGTATTGCAGCGGCGATGACGTCTCTTCGTAAAGTTTTCGGACAAGTACGGCCGCAAGACGGGTCTTATCGTCGTACCGGCTGATCCGGTCGAGCAGATCCACAAGGTGCGACCGATTGATGCGGGTTTGGGTGGAGTTGATGATGACGAACATCTCGGCAGCAAAGTCTCCTGTCTTGCCATCAAAGATGACGCATGGAACTTCGATCTGGTCGAGCAAACTCGGATTTCGAGCGCCGTAAAAGCGAAGTCCGGCGAGCCGATGCTGGCCGTCAATAATCAGAAAACCGGATTTCGGATCTTCCAGGTCGCCAACAGATTCATAATGACCGAGCGGCCGAAATTTCAACACATCCTCGGAGAATAGAAGAATGCTTCCAGGAATCGCGGGCTGGGTTTCCGCCGATTCGTAGAAGTTCACGATGTCCCTGACCTTACGCCTGCTCAGCAACCGCTGGAAAGCTTTGTCGTTTCTCTCCACCGAACCAATGAACTTTGCTATCGGATCTTCGGTATCCGCTTCAGCCTCGATCGTCTCACCCTCGAAATAGAAGCGGCTTGTAAATCGGACGCGGTTCAGAACGTCTCGTGCCTTGAAGGAAACGAAGTAAAAGATCCCATCTTTCTGCCGTATTCGTGTCGCCAACATAGGAGTTACCTAACACGATCTTTTATCAAATGACAAGCGAGAAAACGGAGGATCTCCTAATCGCTCGGATCGCGGAGCGCGCGGTGGGAGAAAGGCACCTTTGCAGTAGGACGCAACCACACGCTCAGATCGTCGATCAGCGAATAAGCGACCGGAGCCATTAGGAGCGTCAGCAGCAGCGACAAACTCTGCCCGCCGATCACAGCAACTGCAACAGCGCGACGCTCCTCCGCGCCGGGCCCGGTGCCCAGCGCTAGTGGAAGCATGCCGCCGACGAGGGCCATCGTGGTCATCAGAATGGGACGAAGTCGGTCGCGATTACCCATCAGGATTGCTTCCGCTTTGGAGGTACCCTCGGCGCGCAATGCATTCATGTGATCGATCTGTAATATGGCGTTCTTCTTCACGACCCCAAACAAGACCAACATGCCGAGAGCCGAGTACAGATTCAGACTCTGTCCCGTCGCCCAAAGAGAAAACAGTGCGAAGGGAACAGCCAGAGGCAGTGCCAACAGGATCGTGAACGGGTGGCTGATGCTCTCAAACAAAGAAGCCAGAATCATGTACATGAAGATCACCGATAGCGTAAATGCAACTAGAAACTCGGTGAACGTGCGTTCCAGCTCGCGGCCACGTCCTGTAATGAGCGTGGAGTAACCGGCAGGCATATTGAGCTCGCGGGCAGCTTCAATCAATGCCTGGTTTCGGTCAGCGAGACCATATCCCGGAGCCACGGATGCCTGCATCATGACCTGACGTTGCCGGTCCAGACGATTGATCTGCGACACGCTCTGAGCGGGCTGAACCCGAACGAGATTGTCGAGGCGCACGAGCTTCCCGGTTCTTGTCGGTACATAGAGTCTAGAAATCGTATCCGGGTCGTTGCGGGAGCCTTCCGCGAGCCGGAGTTCCACGTCATAGTCTTCGTTCACTTCCGCATCATGGAACCGCGAAACTCTTTCGTCGCCTCCGACCATCAACCGCATAGCTGATGCGATACTCTGAATATCCGCATTGAGATCTGCGGCGCGATGCCGATCCACCTCCAGGCGTAATTCCGGGCGGTTGAGCTGAAGCGAGACCTGCGCATCCAGCAAGCCCAATTCAGGCCCACGTTTTACAAGAGCAGAGGCATACTCGACGAGCTTCTCCACCTCCGGACCACGGAACACAAATCCAATGTCGAGTCTTCCCCCTGCACCACTAAGATTGATCGATTGGACATTGTTGATCTGAAATTTCAGGTCGCGGTATTGCGCCAATTCTTGCCGCACCGACTGCATCACGTCGCGCTGGCTGAAATTATGACGGAATGCTTCCATCGGATCGGCATGGAGCACACCACGAAGCAATCGTGACCACGAGAACACTCGCTTCTCGAACGGCAGCAGTTGCGCGTAGATACGCCCCTGGCTTAGCGAGCCACCATAGTCGCTGCCCGAAGTACCGAGCACCAGTGTCACGCCGGGCGTCGCTTGGACTTTAGCCTCAATAGTCCGCATGAGGTGATCCACAGCGGCGAGACTAATACCTTCGGGAGCGGTTACACGAACTTCGAATTGCCCCTCGTCTACATTGGTCGGCAGATAGTCCTGGCGAACCAGGCGATACGTGGGAACGGCAAGCGCCATCACCGCCAATCCGGCTAGCGCGACGGCGAAGCGATGCTTTATGGAGAACTTCAGGCTCGCCATATATCCCGCATCGATCCAGCGATAGAACCCCTGACGAGAACGCGCCCCATGCCCGAGCGTACCGAAATTCGAAACGCGAAGCATTCGCGCACACATCATTGGGGTGAGCGTGAACGAAACGAGAAGGCTCACCAGGACCGCCGCGGCCGCCGTGATTCCGAACTGATACAGGAACCGTCCCGCGATGCTCGACATGAAAGAGACCGGCACGAAAATCACAACCAGGCTCAATGTCGTGGCAAGTACGGCATGCCCGATGTCGGCCGTAGCGGCGCGAGCAGCCTCGAACGGGGGCATTCTTTTCTCTTCGAGGAATCGGAAGGTATTTTCGAGCACAACGAGGGCATCGTCGATAACGATTCCGACCATCAAGACCAGAGCTAGCATTGTCACGCTATTCAATGTGAAATGCAGTGCCCACATTACGCCGAAGGCTGCAATCAACGAGGACGGAATCGCCACGGCCGCGATCACCATCGCTCGCCAGTTGCGCATAAAGAGAAAGACAACAAGACTCGCCAGAATGCTGCCTACTATCAAATGTGTGTTGATTTCATGGAGCGCCGCATAAATGAAGCCCGACTGATCTTCAATGATCTGCAGGTTCACGTCGGGCGGAAGCTGCGACGAAATCTGCGCCAGGCTCTTCTTTACACCGTCGATGACCGCCACGGTGTTGGCGCCGGACTGCCGCCGGATCTCGAGTGTAACCGTGGGTTTTCCGTTTAATCGCGCTGAAATGCGCTGCTCCTTCGTACCATCCTCTGCCCAACCGACGTCGCGAATGCGAACAGGCGCGCCGTTGATGGTCGTGACCACCAGATCGTTGAAGTCCCTCCCGGAGGCCATTCGCCCCATCGTTCGCAGGTTCCGCTCGATCATGCCTGAAGTAACGTTTCCGCCGGGCACGTCGGCGTTCTGCCGCACGATGGCGTCATACACGGCATTGATCGGCAGTTGATAGGCAGCCAGTCTGTCAGGATCGACCCAAACATTGATCGCTCGCTCCAAAGCGCCGTTGATCTTGACTTCGCCTACGCCCGGGCTGTGCTCGATTTGTTCTTTGATGACCTTATCTGCCAGTTCTGTCAATTCGCGCAATGGCCGGGCGCTGACAAGCGCAATCGACAATGAGGGAGATTGATCACTGTTGAATTTGGAAATAACCGGAGGCTGCGCATCAGGAGGGAGCAAGCGGAGTGCTGCGGACACGCGATCCCGGACGTCCTGCGATGCCGTCTCGATGTCCCGGTTCAGGTTGAACGTCGCGACAACGATCGACGTACCCTGCCCTGAGTTCGACCGCAACTCCGAAATACCTTCAACGGTGTTTACAGCTTCCTCGATCACTTGCGTTATGGAAACTTCAACCTCTTCCGGCGAGGCGCCCGGCAGGTTGATGCGGACCGACACTGTCGGCAGTTCGACTTCAGGATGCTTATCGATGTCCAATTGAAAGTAGCTCGCCACGCCGATGACGACAATGGAGAGCACGATCATCGAAGCGAATACCGGAAGACGTATACAGAGTTGAGCCAGCCTTTGCATGTTATGCCTAAGATTTCACTGCTTCACGGCGACGTTCTCGCCGTCAGTCAGGTTCCCCGGATTCTCTACGACCTGCTCACCAGCCAAGATGCCCTCGAGAATCTCGACTCCCTCATCCGTCCGCCGGCCGGTTTGGACTCGCCGTTCAGCCGCCTTGCCGCCTTTCACCGTAAAAACCCGATCGATGCCGGCGAATGTCGCCAACGCGGATGGAGGCACGATAAGGGCGCGCTGCCCTGCAGAGACAACAATCTCAGCACGTGCAAATGCGCCGGGACGCAAGACGCCGGCGGTATTGGACACTTCGGTCTCCACCAGCAGGGTTCGATTCGCTTCGTCAAAGGAAGGGCTCATGCGCGCGACCTGCCCCACGTGGACCCCTGGCGCACCTTCCACGGTCACACGGACCGGCAGGCCGGCGCGGATGTTCCGAGCCTCGCGCTCGGGAACAGCCGTTCTCAAGCGTAGCGGGTGCATCTGCACGATGGTAACGATTGGCGTACCGGCAGCCACGTACTGGCCGGCATTGGCATGTCGTTGCTGCACCATCCCGCCAATCGGAGCGTAGAGTACGGCGTCAGCGCGTTGTTGGAGCGCCAGCTCAAGTTCTGATTTCCGTTGGGCGAGAACGGCCAGCCGATTTCGCACCTCCTCCAGCGAGTCGTCATACCGGGCTTCGGCCACCTTATAGCCTGACATGGCGCTATCGAGGTCGGCCTCTGGCAGCAGACCTTTATCGGAGAGTTGCATGGCCCGGTCCTGACGGGCACGAGCCGCGTCCATCTCGGCACGCGCCTGCCTCACAACCGAGGTGTTCTCCAGTTCTACGTTCTCGTTCTCGGAATTCGGAGGTAGGCCAAGTCGAACTCGAGCCTGCTGCAACGCGGCTTCTGCCTGGCGAACCCGAAGCTGGAAATCCGTTGTGTCGAGCCGCGCAATGGGCTCATCTTTTCGGACGGGACTCCCCAAGTCAACCTTGACTTCCGCCAAACGACCGGCGATTTTCATCCCCAGAACAATTTCCTGCTCGGCCGCCAACGTTCCGGTGACTACGACCAACTGTTCGACCGGCTTCTCGGTCGCTGTACTTGTCGTAACCTGACGCACTGGATTGGTAGGTCGACTTCCGCGGCCCGAACGATCGGCTACTGCCGCCTCCTCCGACGCCGTGCTGCAGGCATTCAAAAATACGCTGCTGAGAATTCCTATTAGCAATAACTTTAAGAATTTCATAAATAAGGAGCCCGGATTCCCCCTTAGAGAGGAGACACCTGAGGTTCAGGGCAATGCCCCCTCGCAAGTACAAAGCCATACCGCACGACAACCCTTTGCCGACGAGCCACAATTAAATCAGATATTTCACAACGATGCGCGTAATTCTTTTGGTTCGGGGTCGAGGAAGGGCCGGTGGCGGGAAGACGTGTATCTATTCGAAACAGGCACTGGACGAGGACTTGGGTCGTTCGGAAACAACCAAACACCATTAAAATGAAGCCGTGAGTACCCTACTCGATCGCCTGACCGACCGGCAACTGCTCGAATTACGCCTATGCGATCTTCCTTTGCGAATTCGCGGCACCCGTTTAGAACAACGTATTGAGAAGCTTTATCGCGAGCTCGACGCGCGTTCCCTGGACTTCCGGCCGCACATCTGGCTGTCGGAAGAATGGTTTACTCCGGACGGTGTCGCGGGTTTCGCGATTCCTTTCTACCTGGTGCATCCGCGGCTCATGAAGCTGGAGCGATTGCAGATGCTGGAGGTGGAGGGGGCGGGTGAAAGCGAGTGTATGCGAATTTTGCGGCACGAAGCAGGACATGCGATGGACAATGCGTATCGGCTCCACTCCCGCCGCACATGGACGGACACGTTCGGTTCTTACCGGGTTCCTTACCCGGAGTGGTACCAACCGCAGCCGGGAAGCCGCGATTACGTCCTCAACCTCGATGCGTGGTACGCGCAGGCGCATCCTGCAGAAGATTTTGCCGAGACCTTTGCCGTCTGGCTCAAAGCTGGAGGAGGATGGCGGCGTCAGTATGAAGGCTGGGGCGCAATGCGCAAACTGGAGTATGTCGACCGTCTCATGGGCGAACTTGCCGGAAGGCCGCTCTTGCGCAGTTCACGACGCGAGGTTGACGCGCTGCCCGCACTGACGAAGACGTTGCGCGAACATTATCAAAAAAAACGCGCTCATTACACGATTCACTGGCCGGCTTTCTACGAACGCAACCTTTACCGGATTTTCTCCGCCGAACCGCGTCACCGTTCTTTTCCGACCGCAGCTCGATTCCTCCGGCAGATCCGACGCGATATTTGCGACATCGTCGCCCGCGGAACCGGCGTACACCATTACACGATCAACCACATTGTGAGGCACATGATCGTCCGGTGCCGCGAGCTCAACCTTCGTGTCGCGCTTTCGGATCAAGAGGCGCGGCAGCTTAGTATCGTGACGCTCACCATGCAGGTGATGCAAGTCTTGCGTACCGGCTATCACCGAATTCCGTTGTGAGATTCAAAGCGAAAACCAAACTCCGAATTCTGGTGCTGCTCAGTCAGGAGCTGATGCCGCCGGAGAAGCTCGACGAAGGAGTCGAGAAAGAGAAACAACCCTGGAGGACGGAGTACGACGTCATCACCACCCTCAAGTCTATGGGCCATGAGGTATACCCGGTGGGCCTCCGGAGCGATCTCGCCGTCATTTCAAACGCTCGCGAAGAAAACAAACCGCATATTGCGTTTAATCTTCTTGAAGACTTCGACGGCCACGCACTCTTTGACCAGCATGTGGTCAGTTATCTCGAGCTGCTAAAGCAGTCCTACACGGGATGCAACCCTCGCGGCCTGACGCTCGCGCATGACAAAGCCCTCACAAAAAAGATTCTCTCTTACCATCGAATCGCGGTGCCGGGATTCGCTGTCTTCGCCATGGGCCAAAAAGTGGTGCGACCGGGACGCCTGAAGTTTCCACTCCTGGTGAAATCGGTTGTCGAAGAAGGCTCGGTTGGCATTTCTCAAGCCTCCGTTGTCAACGATAATGAAAGACTCGCCGAGCGTGTCGAATTCATTCATCGCCAAACCTCAAGCCACGCCATCGCGGAGCAGTACATCGAAGGCCGTGAGATCTACGTGAGCGTTATCGGCAATCGAAAACTGCAAACGTACACGCCCTGGGAGTTGGTCATTACCAATCTGCCGGATGGGGCTTTGAATATCGCCACCGGCAGGCTCAAATGGAATCCGGACTATCAAAAGAAGGTTGGTCTTGTCACCAAGCCCGCCGACCTTCCGCCCGAGTTGCAGCGAAAGATTGAACACCTCTCGAAGCGCATTTATCGGCACCTGAGCCTGAGCGGCTACGCGCGAATGGACTACCGGCTGACGAATGACGGCGAGTTCTACCTGCTCGAAGCAAATCCGAATCCGCAGATCGCCAAGAACGAAGACTTCGCGGACTCCGCCGCCCACTGCGGCTTGAGCTACGCGCAACTGCTTCAGAAAATCATCACACTTGGACTCAGCTATAAGTCGACGGATCACCTCATCCTGTAGCAAACTCGTAGCCGCGAATCGGCGCGAATTTAGGGACGGAGGAAAAATGGGGACAAGGGACCCTCACCCGGCCTTCGGCCACCCTCTCCCAGAGGGAGAGGGACCAATATCGAACCCCGTCCCTCTCCCCCTGGGAGAGGGTGCCGCGAAGCGGCGGGTGAGGGTCTCTTGTCCCCATCTTTCCTGCGGCTTTGCCGTGCTGTGGCTTTTCTGCTCCTTCCCGTTGCACAGTCAATCCATTCCTTTGGAGATCGGTATTCAAGTCACCGGAACTCATCTCCATAAGCTTGATCAAACACCGCTCGGAGTCGGGGGCCGCCTACTCTTCGATTTCGCAAAGAGTACTTCACTCGATGCGGAAATCACATACTTCGGCAATCTCGGAGCGATGAGCGCTCTGTCTGGGATCAAGAGTGGTTTCCGTTCAAATCGGTTTGGAGTCTTTGGAAAGACACGCGCCGGAATCTGGCATTTTGGTGGCGCCTATTTCGATCCGAGGCTCAATCGGAAAACCTTTTTCACAGTGGACCTTGGCGGAATTCTCGAATACTATCCTTCGCGGCGCACCGCAGTCCGCATCGATTTGGGCGATACCGTCATTTTTTATGAGTCTGTGCGTCTCGGCACAGTTCACAATTTTCAGCCAGGGCTGGGGGTTGGCTTCCGGTTCTGATTAGATGGGCCGCGAATTTTGCAAACCACGCGAATTGTTTGTTGGCGTAATTGGCGAAATTCGCGGTGATCGTTATTGTGATATACCTGGTGGCTCTGATATGTGGCTCAAGTCCCCTGTTCGACTCCTTGTTGCTATCCACATGGGCACGGCCGGGCTGCTTTTGGCGCAATCCGCGACTGTTCCGGCCGGCACGTCTCTCAGGGCAAAGCTGGAGACTCCGGTGAGGACTGCCCGGTCAGAAGTGGGTGACGGAGTCGTTGCGGTTCTCACAAAACCAGTTCGGGCGACCGACAAAATCATCGTGCCTAGCGGAAGCCGCTTGCAGGGACGAGTTGAAACCATTCAACCCGCAACGCGAGCAAACGAGGGACGCGTCCGGCTGGTCTTTCGCGAAATCCTGTTCCCCGACGGCCGGCGCATGACGACCTGGATCACGAATTCCTTCGGTGCCGCAGCGCCAAAACGCAACGATCGCTATGCCCTGTATATGAGTATCGGAGCCGTTGCCGGCGGTCTGATTGGAGGACGCAGCGGCCGCCTCGCTGGGGTAATTGGCGGAACACTGACAGGCTTCGTCATCGCGGGCAACCGCAGTGGCCCAGCACTTCGAGACCTTACGTTGAAAGCCGGCCAAGAGATCCGATTGCAGCTCGGTGAAGACCTCACCCTTGCGGAGAATTAAGGCAAGAGCAGCAACTGCTTTTCCTATCCCAGAGCATTGATGGCGGCTTGGGCGACCTGCTCGTCTTGAGTCGAAAGGACTCCGCTCACACCTACAGCTCCAATTGCTTTGCCGTCCACGATGACGGGCAGTCCGCCCTGCAGAGGCGTAACCCCTTCCAGCGCCAAAAAACCAGCGCGGCCTCCCGCGATGAGTTCCTCGATAGCTTTCGTAGGACGTTTGAAGTTCACGGCTGTTCTAGCTTTCCCAATGGCGACGTCAATGCTGCCGAGTTGCGTATCGTCCATCTTTTGAAACAGAATGAGATTAGCGCCCCCATCCAGGATGGCAATTGCCACGTTCCAATTGTTCTTGCGGGCCTCTGCTTCGCCGGCGGCCGCCATCCTCTGTGCCGCTTCCAATGTGATGTATTTCGCGTTGCCAAGCATGTTCCCTCCCCATGAATATTGAACTCTTCTAAAGAAGCGCGTCGATCTTGGCGACGCGGCGGCGATGACGCTCTTCAGTAAGGCCGGTTGAAAGCCAGATGCGCACAACCTCCCGCATCTTCTCATTCGAGATCATCTTGCCGCCCAGTGTGAGCACGTTAGCGCCATTGTGTTCGCGACTGTTGCGCGCTGAAGCCTCGTCGTAGCACATGGCTGCGCGTACACCCGGCACCTTGTTGGCAACCATGCATGAACCGATGCCGGCGCCGTCGATCATAATTCCTAGATCGCAGCTTCGTCGGGAGACAGAGAGCGCCACAGCGTGAGCAAAGTCCGGATAGTCCACAGGCTCGGTCGAGTGCGTGCCCAAGTCCTGATAAGCAAAACCAAGCTCATTGAGGACGCCCTTCAGGGCTTCCTTCATTTCAAACCCACCATGATCGGCGCCGATTGCGATCTTCGGCCGGGACCGCAGGTCATCCATCGCGGCTGCAGGAACTCGCTCCAGGCGGATATGACGTTCGCGCGCCAGGTCTGCGGCGAGAGGCGTTACCAGCGCCCGTTCGCTGATGCGCAAGCTTGCACCGATCGACGCGGTCCGGACGTCCTCCTGGGTGATAAGCGTTCGATCTGTCCAGTCGAGCATTGGCGAAACGATGATATCAGATGTAGCTGACCAAGCCTGCTAGACTTGGTGGGCTGTAATCAAAAGCATGGACACAAAGAACCGCCGCCTAAAATCGCGCCAATTTTTACTGGCTGTTGGGATATTGACCATAGCTACAGGTCTGGCTTATTACACCTCATCGCACCCCATGGACTTCCGCGTGTATCACTACGGGGCGCGCGGAGTCTTCGACGGGACGCGCCCGGTGTATGGCCCGACCAGCGGTCTGGGTTGGCCGATGCACTATCGTTACCCGCCGTTTTTTCTTCTGCTGTTTGCTCCGTTGGCGGCGCTTCCACTTGGATGGGGTGCGGCCGTGTGGGTGGTTCTGAAGATGATGGTGCTGGTGGAGCTGCTGCGCGCGATGCTTAAGCGGCTAAAGGGAGGATTAAGGGGACAGAGACCCTCACCCGGCCTTCGGCCACCCTCTCCCAGAGGGAGAGGGACCGATATCGAACCCTGTCCCTGTCCTTCTGGGAGAGGGAGTCGCGAAGCGGCGGGTGAGGGTCTGTGTCCCCTTAATTCCCCGTTTGGCCCGCGCTCGTTCCTGGTACCCTGTCTTTTCATTGCCCCTTACCTCATCGAAGAGTTTCGATACGGTAATGCGCAGTTCTTCGTCTTTGCGCTAACTGCAGCAAGTCTCTTGCTCGCGCGTGAACGGCCGGCTCTATCTGCCGGTAGCCTGGCGCTGGCGATCAGCGTGAAGGTCTGGCCGGTTTTCTTTGTGCCTCATCTTGCTGCGAGGCGTGACTGGAAAGTCGTCTCGCACACGTTGGGTTTTGTCGCGTTGCTGGGCCTGCTCCCATCCGTCTACTTCGGTTTTCGGGGCAATCTCAATTTGCTTGGACAGTGGTTCTCCCAGGAGTGGCAGACTCAGCTCGGCAGCAGCGAAGTCTGGTTCCCGAATCAATCGTTGCGTGGAGTGCTGATGCGCTATCTGACGGTTATCGATTACTCACAGGTCCCGGATTCGAATTACCAGCAGATCCACTTCGCCGCGCTGGATCCTGAACTGGTGCGCGCCGTCTGGATCATCGTTGCAGCCGCCGCGTACATCGGATTACTGGGAATAGCTGCCCGGCGGCGCCACACCCAGGGTTGGCTCGAGCATGGACTCGCGTTCTGTTTCCTAGCCCTTCTCGAACCATTCACGCAGAAATACGCATTAGCGGTTTTATTATGGCCAGCCTTGATCGCCGGATGTCTTCTGACTAAAAGGTCCGTGCGCGTCCTCATCTACATTTCAACCGCGCTGGTGCTCATTCAGCCGTTCACGCCCGGAGCGGCGGCTCAGCGCCTGCTTCAAGTACTCGGGTTCGATTTTGCGGCGGTAGTTCTCCTCACTGTGGCGGTACTCGTCGCCTGCCTGAAATTCTCTAACGATGCGCTGCCAGCCTAGCGGCGCTCCATCGTATGTACCTTGTCGGGACGAACCTTATACAGGACGCGGACTTCTCCAGGCCGGCGAAACGGATACGTATCCTGACCGATGTATTTCTTGGCGAGCGTGTCAATGTGTTTGTCGGCTTCTTTTTCGTTGATCTCCACGACTTCGCCCCGCACAGAAAGAAACCGGTATGGGTTGTCGGGATCCTGAATGCTGAAGGCCACATGGGGGTTCCTCCGCATATTCTTGTCCTTGATGCGGCCCTTAGCGGTATTGATGCGCACGTGAGTTCCATCAAAGTCGCACCACACGGGGGTGACTTGCGGAGTTCCATCCTTCATCACCGTAGCCAGCTGCGCGAAAGCTTTCTTCTCGAAGAGATCCCGAAAATCGTCTGGAATTGGGTTGGGCATAAAGAATCCTCCGTTACGTTTCCTCCATCGTACGAGTTCTAGACCGGCACACGCAACGTGAACGTCGAGCCCGAACCGAGCTTGCTCGAGACGCTCACGGTTCCACCCTGGCTTTCAATGGCGTGTTTCACGATGGACAAACCCAGGCCCGTTCCTCCGGATTCCCGGGAGCGCGCTTTGTCCACGCGATAGAACCGTTCAAAAATCCGCGTTAGTTCCTCGGCAGCGATGCCCTCACCCGTGTCGAAGATATCGAGACGAAACGCTCCGTTCTCGCACCGGCCCGTGATGCGAATTTCTCCCCCCGGCTTGTTGTACAGAATCGCATTGTCAATGAGATTGGATATGGCCATTGAAAGGCGCCCGCGATCGGCCTGAATTTTGGCGGACTCGCACTCACCGAAGACCCGGATTCCGTGCGCGGCAAGAACAGAGCGCCGACAGGAAATTTGTTCATCAAGGATGAGCTTGATGTCCACTGTTTCCTTCGTGGCCGGCAGCTCGGCTTCGATGCGGGCGAGCGTCAGGAGATCGCTTACAAGCGCTTCCAGGTGTTCGGCATTGCGTTCGATCGTTCGAACGAAGTCGGTAGCAGTTTTGCGATCCTCGAGCGCTCCCGATAGCAACGTCTCCGCATATCCCCGTATGGAAGTGAGCGGCGTCTTGAATTCGTGCGACACATTGGCGACAAAATCACGCCGCATCCGCTCCGTGCGCCGGATGTTTGTCAGATCGTGAAAGACGATGACAACAGCGTCCACCACTCGCCAGGCATTCGCAACGGGCGCGACGTTGGCCTGGAGTATCCGGCCGCTACTGGTCATCAGCTCGACCGTTTCCGCGGGACCGCCGGCCAGGACATTGCGAACCACGTTATCGATCTCAGGGCGGCGCAATACTTCAAGCGGCGTCTTTCCGACTAAATCGCGGTCGGTTTCAAGAACGTCACGTACCGACCGGTTGATCAACGCGATCCGCCCGGCACTGTCAAGCACCATGACGCCTTCGCTCATCGCACCGACGATCAACTCCAGGCGCTGCTTGCCTTCGCTCAATTCCCGCATCCTCGCACTCAAGTTCTCGGCCATCGTATTCAGCGAGTTTCCAAGCGCCGCAATCTCCTCCTCGCCACTGATCGGCAGCCGATGCTGCAAATCACCAGCGGCAAGTTTTCGCGCTGCAACCGCCATTTTGTGGAGAGGAGACGAAATCAAACCCCGAATGAGATAGCCAAAAATCAGAGTCATGCCAGCTGCAATGAGAACTGCAAGAGCGAGACGCACCAGCAACTCCGAGACAAGAGCGTCGACAGCAGATAGCGGCGTGGCCAGCCTCAGCACATAGTCATTTGCTCGACGCGCCACATAAATGAAGTCCATCCGGACGGTCGCGCTGTAGCGGATAGCTACACCTGTTCCACGCTGCAGGGCTTCGCGAACTTCTGGGAGCTCGAAGTGATTCTCGACTGCGGAGAGATCGGCAACATTGGGGTCGGAATCTCCGAGTACGCCTCCGTCGGCGGCAATGATCGTGACATGCAGATTGAGAAGCTTTCCTAATTCATCCGCTACTTCGTGGAATGATCTCCCCTTGCCGCCAGTTTCGAGGTAAGCAACGGCCAGCGCGCTCTGTCGCTTGAGCTGTTCTTCGACTTGATGGTCGATATTCTCGCGGATGGTGTAGCTGAGGAAGTACGCGAGAGTTGCGGCCATCAATCCAATAACGACGAAATTCCAAAGGACGAGACGTGAATGAAGTCGGAACGTCATTGTGCAATCCCGAGCTTATTCCTCAGACGGACTGGCCATGCGGAAGCCCACCCCGCGGACCGTTTCCACATAGACACCTTCGGAGCCAAGTTTCTCACGCAGACGACGGACATGCGTATCCAGCGTACGCGACGTTGCTTCGCCATGATAGCCCCACACCTGATCCATCAGGTTCTCACGGGTCAACACATTCCCGCGTGCATGCATGAGTTCGTAAAGGAGGTCGAATTCTTTGACAGTCAGGGCGATCTGATCCTTGCCGACAAAGCACTGCCTCCGCTCGGGATAAAGTTGGATCTTTCCCAATCGAAGCATCTCGGTGCGATCGGCATGTGTGCGGCGCAGGATTGATTTGACTCGCAACACGAGTTCCCGGGGACTGAAGGGTTTCATCACGTAGTCGTCGGCGCCAAGCTCGAAACCGACGACGCGGTCGATTTCCTCACCGCGAGCGGTAAGCATGATGATCGGTATCAGGCGGGAGCTCTCGTGGCCGCGCAGCGTCCGGCAAACTTCCATGCCGTCCACGTCGGGCAGCATCAGATCAAGAATGACGAGATCGGGAGGCCGCCTTTGAATGGTTTCGAGAGCCTTGCGGCCCGTATCGGCGGTAATCGCCTCAAACCCGGCTTGTTTGAGGTTATAACTTACCAGGCGAAGAATGTCTGGATCGTCATCTACGATCAGCACGCGTTCCATGCCGGATATCCTGACCTTTTACCATGAACACTACCATCTCAGCGATATTCGAAGCGTGGTCGCCAACGCGTTCCAAACTCTTGGCAATGAATATCAGCTTGATAGCCCGCGAGATGTTACGGGTGTCCTCGATCATATAGGTCAGCAACTCTCGGAAGATCTGCTCGTACTGATCGTCGATGTCCTTATCCTGCTTAACGACTTTTTCCGCAAGATCGGCGTCGGAATTCACAAAGGCATCGAGACTTTCCTTCAGAATCCGCTGAGCCGATTCGGACATGATCGGCAATGCGATCAGTTTCTTCAACTCGGGTTCCTGAATCAGCTCGCACGCTCGCTCCGCAATGTTGACGGCGATGTCCCCGATGCGCTCAATGTCGCGAACAATCTTCAGAGCGGTAGCAATGGACCGAAGGTCGCTCGCCACGGGCTGCTCCAGAGCGAGTATCTCATAGCAGAGCGTATCGATCTCGACCTCGAGCTGATCCAACGTATCGTCTCTGCTGATCACTTCTTCGCCAAGACTCGGCCGGCGTTCGCTAAGTGCCCGCATGGCGTCGGCAATCATCTGCTCGGCCTGATGACTCATGAGCAGAAGCTTGTCTTTGAGAAGTCGAAGTAACTGCTCGTAGTGCTTACTTGTGTGCTCTCGTTCAGGCATTCGGACTCCTAACACCTTCTCCTATCATCCAAACCTTCCCGTAATGTAGTCCTCCGTCTCCCGCTTCGCCGGCGCTGTGAACAACTTCTTGGTCTCCGCGAATTCTACCAGCCGGCCATTCAAAAAGAACCCCGTTTCATCGGACACTCGAGCGGCCTGCTGCATATTGTGAGTAACGATAACTATGGTGTAGGTCCGCTTCAACTCGTAAATCAGCTCCTCAACTTTGGCTGTTGAAATGGGGTCGAGGGCGGAGGCCGGTTCATCCATCAACAGCACTTCGGGCTCAACGGCGAGAGCGCGGGCAATGCACAGCCGTTGCTGCTGTCCTCCCGAAAGCGACATTGCCGAACGCGCCAACCGATCTTTCACTTCGTCCCATAGAGCGGCGCTCCGCAGCGTCTTCTCCACGGTCACATCCAGTTCGGCACGATTTTTCATGAGTCCATTCACGCGCGGGCCATATGCGACATTTTCGTAAATCGACATGGGAAAGGGATTCGAGCGCTGAAAGATCATCCCGACACGGCGGCGGAGCTGGATCACATCCATCGAGCTCGAATACACATCCTGCCCGTCGAGCTCCACGCGGCCTTCCAACCGGGTGCCTGGAATGAGATCGTTCATTCGATTCAGCGCGCGCAGGAACGTCGACTTCCCGCATCCCGATGGGCCGATAAGCGCGGTGACGAAGCACCGGCGAATCGAAATGTTCACCTGATGAAGCGCTTGCTGAGAACCGTAAAAGAAATTGGCGCTTTTGACACTGATCTTTATCTGGTCGTCCATCGCCGCATGCGGTTCCTGATAAGAATGGCTGTGAGATTGAGCAGGAAGGTCAAGACCAGCAGCACGAACACCGTCGAATAGAGAATGGGTTTCGTCGCTTCGACGTCCGGAGATTGCGTCGACATTGCGTAAATGTGATAGCCGAGATGCATGAACTGCTCATTCGCCCGCGTCGGAAGTTGAGGAAGAAAATACGCGGCCCCCGTAAAGAGCACCGGAGCCACTTCTCCGGCGCCGCGGCTGATGGCGAGTATAGCGCCTGTCATCACTCCGGACCAGGCCTGCGGCAGGATGACGCGTAAGATTGTTTGCAATCGCGTCGCGCCTAGAGCGAGGCTTGCTTCACGGTACTCCTGGGGAACGGCGCGCATCGTTTCTTCGACGGTGATGATGACTACAGGCAACGTCAGCACTGCCATCGTCATTGCGGCCCAAAGAACTGAAGGTTGGCCGTACACCAGATAACCCGGATATAAGACCTGATCGATTCCGTGTCCGATTGTCTGGATGAAAAAGCCAAGTCCGAACAAACCGAAGACGATTGAAGGAACACCGGCGAGATTGTTCACCGCCATGCGAGTCCAGCGATAGAGACGAGATTCCGCTCGAGCGTATTCGGCAAAATAAATGGCGACGAGCACTCCGAACGGAACCGCTACAATCGACATGAGTAATACCAGTAGCACTGTTCCATAGATCGCGGGAAAGATCCCGCCCGCCATCATTCCCTGCTCCGGTGCTGCCGTCAGGAACTCCCAACTCAGCCGGTCCCTGCCATGAATGACGACGTTGCCAACGATAATTGCAATCATCGCCAGGATGATGAGCGTGGCGGCGAGGGTCATTGCGACGAACGTGCGGTCAACTATTCTTCTCATGCGGTACCGGAGAGCCTCTGCCGGAGCCGGCGGTTATACCTGGCGCCGATCGAGTTGAGTAATGACGTGATCAGGAACAAGACAACGCCGATGAGGAACAACACCCGATAATGACCGCCGCCAAAAACGACTTCTCCCAGTTCGGAGGCAATCGTGGCGGATAACGTCCGCACCGGGACGAACGGCGATAACGACAGCATGGATGCATTGCCGGAAGCCAACAAAACGATCATCGTCTCGCCGATCGCCCGCCCGAATCCAAGAACAAGCGCCGCGAAGATGCCGGGGCTCGCTGCGGGAAGCACAACACGAATCGCCGTCTGTGGTTTCGAGGCTCCAAGAGCAAGCGAAGCCTCGCGGTAAAGCTTCGGCACCGACGTCAACGCATCTTCGCTCACCGTATAGATCAGTGGAATGACGGCGAAAGCCAGACCGATTCCAGCGCTCAACGCGTTAAGCCGAAACTGGAAACCAAAAGCATCCTGAAGCCACGATGCCAGCACAATCAGGACGAAAAACCCGATAACTACGGACGGAATTCCAGCTAGCACCTCGACAGCCGGCTTGATCCACTCCCGCAACGATGGCGGCGCAAACTCCGCCGTGTCCCGCAACGATGGCGGCGCAAACTCCGCCGTGTAGAGCGCAGCGGCCAATGCCAATGGGGTCGCCAACAACATGGCGATCAGTGTCACCTTGAGTGTTCCGACAATTAGCGGAAGGATGTTGAATTTGGGAACTCCGCCGACGGGCTGCCACGTGTACGGAGTTTGAAACGGACTCCAGATCGAAATCCCGTCAATTGTACGCCATGCGAGCGGTGCAGCCTCGCGCGCGACATAGACGAAGATGAGGAAAATAATCGCGATTACTACGAAAGCAACAGCAGAAATGAAGAGTTCGCCAAGCCGGTCGATTCTATTTCGGACTGCGGACTGGGGCGGAAAAAGGGGCCGGGGAAATGGGGTCTGACCCTCGGTGCCTGCGAGGTCATCGGCCGCAGTACTGTCCGTATGGCGGGAGGGATCAGACTCCATTTTCCCGGCCCCTTTTTCCGCCCCAATCCGCGAGTTGCCCTTCATTGGGTTTGCGCGTCGCCCTTAAGCGGATAGAACCCGACATCCTTTACAATATTCTGACCCTGCGGTCCGAGAACCCAATCCACCAGGTCTTTGATGGTGCCCGCCGGAGGGCCTGCAGTGTACCAGTAGAGGAAGCGGCTCAGAGGGTATTTGTAGCTCAGCGCGTTCTCCATGGTCGGAGCGACCGGTTCTGACGCCGCATCCTTCGCAATGGATATCGCCTTAAGGTCCGTCGCGTATCCGATCCCACCATACCCAATGCCGTTAACATCTTTCACGACGGCATTAATCACAGCAGCCGTGCCTCCCAGCGGTTGATACCTTTCCGCGAAGTCTCCATTGGCGAGGACGTGCTCCTTGAAAAACACGTATGTTCCTGAGTTGTTCTCCCGGCCATACAAGACGATGTTTCCGTTCGACCCACCGACGTCTTTCCAGTTTGTAATCTCTCCTTGGAAAATACGCCGGACTTGCTCCATCGTCATGTGGTCGACACGGTTTTGTTTGTTCAAATAAACCGCCAGTGCATCGACGGCCACTGGGATCTCGCTCACATCGGCTTTTCGCTGCTGTTTTACCGACGCCTTCTCTTCATCCTTCATCGGACGAGAGGACTGGCAAATCTGCGTCGTTCCATTAACAAGGGCCGCGATGCCGGTGCCGCTGCCTCCGCCCGTGACCTGGATGGTCGCGTTGGGATGGTCTTTCATGTAGACCTCAGCCCAACGTTGACCAATCTGCAGCATCGTATCAGAGCCCTTCAGAGTGATGTTCTGCTTTCCCGCCGGAGGGACGGCGCAGCTTGTTACTAGCGCTGCAATAAGAGGAAGTGTCAGTACTATCAAGTGTTTTTTCGTCATGCCACGAGAATAGCTCATCGAATGTTACAGTTTGGCAAACTGGCCGTTAACAGTTTGAAACCTGTGATGTTGCCGAAATTTCACGCACTTGTCACCCACAAACCGCACTCTTTTGTGCAAAGAATGAAGCGCGATGTCCAAAAAGATTCTCATCGTGGAAGACGACCACGACGTGGTCAAGCTACTGAAGTACAACCTGGAAAAGGAAGGCTTTAAGGTGAATTACACCACGGATGGAAGTCTGGCCCTGGCCGAAATCCGCCGGGGCGAGCCCGATCTTGTTATTCTCGATCTCATGCTTCCTGGACTCGACGGCCTGGAAATCTGCCGCCAGCTCCGGCGCACCGAAAAATACTCCTCCCTGCCTCTACTGATGCTGACCGCCCGCGATGAAGAAGCGGATCGAGTGGTTGGGCTGGAAATGGGTGCTGACGACTATGTGACCAAACCGTTCAGCATGCGCGAGTTGATTGCGCGCGTCCGCGCCCTTTTGCGAAGGCGCGAATCTTTGAGTTCGCCCAAGGCCACATTGCAACGGGGCAATCTCGTCATCGATCCTTCCGCTCACAACGTGACCTTGTACGGACGCAGAATCGAGCTCAGCGCTCTCGAGTTCCGGTTGTTACACCATCTTGCATCGCACCCCGGGATGGTCTTTTCCCGCGACCAGCTTCTCGACCGTGTATGGGGCAATGATCGCAGCGTCACTCCACGCAGCGTCGATGTCTATGTGCGCCGCGTCCGCGAGAAGATCGAACCTGCTCCTCAGACTCCGGCCTATATTCAAACCGTCCACGGCGTCGGCTACCGATTCGCCGGGGAACCCGAATAACAAGAGCAGCGGCTGGAGGGTTACCCGGCGACCGCCCCAATCTCATGGGAGGGACACTTGCAAGAAAGCTAAGGGACCACTATCCATGGGCAGAGACGAACAGCCGAATGCGCTGGACGATTTCGTCTCGCACGTGCCGGAATGCGGCAAGTTGCTCTTCGCCGTTGATCTCGGCCGGATCATCGAATCCCCAGTGGATAGGCTCGGCGCCCGGAAAGAGCGGACAATTCTGCTTTGCCCGATCGCAAACCGTAATAATGTAGTCGAATTGTTGGTCAAGAAACTGGTCCAAGCCCTTGGATTTCTGGTGTCGGACGTCGATTCCAAATTCATCCATCACCTCGATCGTACTCGGGTGCAAACCTTTCGGATTGGTTCCTGCACTAGAAACATCGTATCTGTCGCCGGCCAACTTCCTCAGGATGGCCTCGGCCATCTGGCTGCGTGCGGAATTGCCGGTGCAAACAAAGAGGACCTTCTTTCTTGTGTTCATGTTTTCCTCACCGCTCATCCGCGCGCCCCATGACGGATATCCCGTCCCCGGACCATGAAAATGACCATCTCTGCGATGTTTGTGGAATGATCTCCAACCCGCTCCAGATGCTTCGCGATGAAGATCAGCTTCAGAGCTCTTGATACAGTACGAGGATCCTCGAACATATAGGCCAGCAGTTCGCGGAAAATCTCTTCGGACATGTCATCGATGATGCGGTCACTCTGAATGACGTTTTCGGCCAGACCAGCATCGGAATGCACAAATGCGTCAAGACTCTTCTTAAGGATCGTCTCAGCAGCATCCGCCATTAATGGAAGGGCGATAAGCCTCTTGAAATCCGGTTCCTGAATGAGCTCCAGCGTCCGTCTGGTGATGTTTACCGCGATGTCTCCAATACGTTCGCTGTCTCTGACGATCTTCAGGGCCGTAGCTATGAATCTCAAATCCCGCGCGACGGGCTGTTCCAACGCGAGGATCTCGTAACAAAGGGTATCCACTTCAATCTTCGGACATGTCATCGATGATGCGGTCACTCTGAATGACGTTTTCGGCCAGACCAGCATCGATCATTTGCTCGGCTTGGTAGCCCATTAGCAACAATTTGTCCTTCAGCAGCCTGAGCCGCCGCTCGTAGTGCGAACTTGTGTGCTCCCGTTCCACCATACGTCTCATACACCACTCCTTTCAAAGTTCCCGGCATTCGCGGCGAACAAGCAAACTAAGGAAGGGCTCCATTCCGAGTGATTCCAGTCATCGCCTCCGTAACTGCGGACCCTAGATGAGAGTGGTGAATTCAAGATGACAGGAATATTTCAGAAATGTTGCTAGGCTCCGGGGGCGTGATTGAACGCTCTAAACGAAATCGTGAGCCTGGAATGAATGTACCGGGTCCCACGGTAATTGGGGCAATTAGCGGTTTATAATCTTCACTGTAACAATTTTTTAACACGGACCGATTTCAGAGCGAGTTATTATCTGTGCCCTTGCCTATGCCCGTCATTGCAGCAATAGACGTCGGAAGCAACGCCATTCGACTGGCGATCGCGACGCTCACGCCTGACGGCCATCATGAAGTCAGTCACAATGCGCGCGAAGCGGTAAGGCTCGGGCAGGATGTGTTTGCCACCGGAAGTATTTCACCAGCAAGCATGGAACGGGCTGTCGAGGCATTCGGGAGGTTCCGGGAACAGATCGAAAGGCACGCTGTGGCTTCTGTCAAAACAGCTGCAACCAGCGCTGTGCGTGAAGCCACCAACCGCGACTCCTTTGTGAGCCTGATCGCCGAGAAATGTGAAATCCAGATTTCCATCATCGGGCCCGAAGAAGAGGCCAGACTGGTTCACCTCGCGCTTAAGGAACGCATCAATCTGAAAAACAGGCTGGCGTTACTGATCGACATCGGTGGCGGGAGCGTTGAAGTCAGTCTCGCCACGCACACGGGAATTCTGTCCACCGAGAGTTACCAGATGGGCAGTGTGCGTCTGTTGCAGATTCTGGAGCATGAACGTCTCGGCGAAAAGCGGTTCAATCAGCTTGTCAGCAAATATGTCGATACCATCGAGCAACGCCTAAAGAGGGAACTCGGTGAACAACAAATCGACTGTTGCATTGGAACCGGAGGCAGCATTGAATCCCTTGGCGAGCTGCGTCGGGCAATGTTCGGCAAGAACAATACTTCAAAAATCAGGGCAGAGGAATTGGACTCCGCTGTGAAAACGCTTCAGGGAATGAACATCGATGAGCGAATCCAGAAGCTCCAGCTACGTCCCGACCGCGCGGACGTGATCGTACCCGCGGCAATCGTCTTGCAAAAAATCGTTCATCAAGCAGGCGTGGATGAAGTCATGATCCCGGGCATCGGTTTAAAGGATGGGTTAATCCTGGAAATGGTTTCGGAGCAGTTTTATCCCGAGAAGCACCTGGACTACGAACAGGTCATCAGCTCGGCTCTTCAACTCGGCCGCAAATACGCCTTTGACGAGCCGCATAGTAAGGCTGTGGCTTGTCTCTCGCTTCAGATTTTCGATCAGACCCGTACCATTCATGAATTGGACAGAGAGAGCCGCACGTTGCTGGAAGTGGCTGCCCTCCTGCATGACGTCGGACAGTTCATCAGCGTATCGAATCATCACAAACACACGTTCTATGTCTTGCAGGCAAATCCGGTGATCGGGCTGACGCCGGCACAAATGGATATCGTTTCCAATGTGGCTCGCTACCACCGGAAGTCATCACCAAAGCTTCAGCACAAGAATTACGAACATCTCTCACCCAAGCAACGGAACATCGTCTCAACGCTCTCGGCCATTCTGCGGGTGGCCAATGCGCTGGATCGCGAACACTCCGGAAACGTCCGGGGGGTGGATCTCACGTTTAAAAAACCCAAATTCAGCATCCGGCTGAAGGGAGAAGGCGAGATGTTGCTAGCCAAATGGGCGCTGACCCAACGTTGTGATCTTTTTGAAGAAGTTTTCGGCGGGAAGCTGGCCGTCGAAGGAACGGACAATTGACAATGACTCCCAACAATGAAGTCCCAGGCAAACTCATCGCTGTCGAGGGACTGGACGGCTCGGGAAAGTCCACCCAAATCTACCTGCTGAAGCGTTGGCTCGAGATGGAAGGCTATAAGATCTTTTTCACGGAATGGAATTCATCAACAATCGTCAAACGGGCAACCCGAAAAGGTAAGAAGCGCCAACTTCTCACGCCAACCACTTTCTCGATGATTCATTGCACCGATTTCGCCGATCGGTATGAGCGTCAAATTCTGCCCCTGCTGCATGCGGGTTACATCGTACTTGCCGACCGCTATATTTACACGGCCTTTGCGCGGGACGTTGTGCGCGGCTGTGATCGGGACTGGATTCGAAAACTCTACAGTTACGCCCGGCGGCCGAACATTACTTTTTTCTTCAATGTGCCGCTGAAAGTCGCGCTTGGACGGATTCTCGACGGCCGGACTCGTCTCAAGTACCACGAGGCCGGCATGGATATGGGTTACTCTAAGGACCCCTACGAGAGTTTTCGTATTTTTCAAGGGAAGGTTCATCAGGAATACCGAAGGATCGCGCAGGAATATGATTTCGCGCGGATCGATGCCACCGAGCCACCGGACGTCCAGCAGGCCAAAGTCCGAGAATTCGTCGAAAGGACCATCGATCTGCCACGCTACCGGTGGCACGAGACGCCCTACTACCCGGAGCCTAGTTAAATATATGCA
>WNGM01002979.1_pt1 | contig 26046 bp, 22 predicted proteins | sample 5400571 | NCBI WGS metagenome assembly WNGM01 (sample SAMN13153378, study PRJNA577476) | soil metagenome | isolation source: 100 cm soil or saprolite under Garry oak tree replicate 2 | place: USA:California | collected 2016-06-15 | reverse complement strand
CCTCCACAAACGGCACAACCACCCTCACTTTCAGGATGTCCCTTTGTCTAACCTCTTTGTTTGACGGCATAGAGGAAAAAAAGTTGCAAGAGGTAATAGGCTATCAAAAACAACTGGCAACCTCTGAGATTATGAACTTTAAACTTCATTATCTCAACCTCTCACTGGTAGTCGGCATCCGTGAATTTCGGGTACAATTCCACAAAGGGACAAAAGCGGCCATCTAAATTGGACCTGTTACTTCACCTTTATGTAGCGATATAAGGTTGCCCGTGAGATATGCAGGGTTTTGCAGATATCGCTAATTGCGGTTGTTTTATCAGCATAGAGTTTTTTTGCCATAGCTACTTTTGACAATGTGCCTGATAGCTCCGGTCTTCCCCCTAATCTTCCTCGTGTCCTGGCAGACTCAAGTCCAGCAATAGTACGCTCTCGAGAGTTCATGGACGAAAGTACGGTCTCATCTAATGCACAACGCAGTAATGGCTTGGCACGATGAAAATAGGTTCTGGTCGTTGTCTCTGGCATATTCAATGCCTGTGCTATCTCAGAAAAGCTCAATTGGCGTGCATAACGCAGAAAAACGATTGCCCGAAATTTTGGGGGCAGTGCGCTAATAGCTCGCCAGAGATACGCTTGGAGGTCGTGCTGCTCTGCCACTTCTTCTGGCAGCGGATTGGTATCCGGTAAACTCATTAAGAATGGAAGCTCATCTTCGCCGACAATGATCGAGTCGAATTCAGAAAAGGGGGCCGTCCGCCTCCATTTCCTTTGACGCACTTCATCGAGACAGCGGTTGCGTGCCACTTGACAGAGCCAAGGCTTGAGCGGTTCATCGAGCCGAAAGGTGGGCAGTGCCAGATAGAGTTGGACAAAGACGTGCTGGACAATATCACTGGCCTGCTCATCATCACCCAAGAGGCGCAAGATCAAGGTAAAAAGGAGGGGAGTATAGCGGTGAACCACAACTTCAAATGCCTCTTGATGACCGGCACGTGCTTGTTCGAGCAGGACTCCATCTGTGACTTCTGGATGCTGTCCCCTTCTGGTTGGGAGTGTTTGCATACCTTTCTCCCTTCATTCTCGTTCTGACTAACGCTCTCTCTCTTCAACATCGCTGCCTTGGACATTGACATCCCCTGCACGCTCGATGTGAGCTTCTTCCCGCTGAACCGCATCAGCATTTCTGATTGCTGTCGTTCACATTGAAGTGAGTGATGGTTACTGCATAAGTCTGACAAACGTAGCCAGGGTGCAGGTATGATACATATATGTGGCACGTATAGCTTCTTGAAAGAGAGTCAATATGTAACATTTTCACGTTCATCATCCTTCCGGGTGAAAGTGTAGGAGGGCGGGAGTGATGCTGAGTGAGGTGGGGACGCTTGCGTCGCCCTCCGTCACCCTAAAGGATGTAGACCCACCCAGATGAGCTATTTCATCTTTCAGAACACTGAAGAATAGCAAAGTTTGAGGCTGGCACAATTTATCAGTCTGTTGAAAAACTCAACTGATGAGCTTTTAAGAATGCGAAATACCATGTTTTGCTACCAAATTACTGCGAATAGGTCTCATATGAGAGACAGCGTGTTGAAAAATCTTCTGAGTGGATGAGCCTAGCTCAAAGTAAATGTATCATTTACGCTGAGAATGTTGCGAGCAAGTGTTCTTTGATGAGATTTCCTTGCCTTTTTCAACGAGCTGGAAGCATCCTGAGAATCGGGGAGGCACCGGTTGACGAGAGCGGTGAGAGACTGGAAAGAATCAGGCATTGCCCCTGAGCCTCCTCTGAAAGGGAAGACAAACCTGGCAAGTCTTTGTCCGGCTCGCCAGGGTCTCTCCTGCCTGAGTTGCCTCAAGCCGCCAGCTTGAACAGAGCACACACCTGTCGAGGTTGAGAAGCTCTGGCGCTGGCTCTCATGCTCGTCCCTGTGCTGTGCAGACCCACCTTACGGTCGAGCGGTGGTGGTGCGTCTGCCTGTGATGGCATGCACAATGGCGACCAGAATACAGGCACCAATTAAGGCAACCAGTAGACTGCCCCAGAAGCCAAATGTCGCATCGGGGACCAGCAGGTTGATGATCAATCCGCCAAGAAAGGCTCCCACGAGTCCGATGACCAGATCACCTAGCAGACCAAATCCCTTGCCAGGCATGATGACCCCTGCTAACCAACCAGCGACCAGGCCAATGAAGAGCCAAGCGATAAGGCCTCCGGGATTCAAAGCAGCAGCTAACACGAATGTTGCGAGTGACATCCTTCCTCCTTTCTTTGTGTAAAAGCAACCCTGTATCTCAGGTCCATCAGGCGCTCTCCAACTGAAGTTCCTGCGGAAACGCCTGCTCAACAGTGTTGCTGGCACTAGCGTTGTGACGTGTGTGCCACTTCTTACACGCAAGGAGGGGAGAAATAGATACAAGTGAACGGCGTGCGCCCATTTCTTTCCCGAGAAAGGGAGGAGGAACATGTTCAGGAGTGGAACGGGGAATCCGCAGGTGAAGCATGAGACAGGCGATGAAGTGCGCATTGAGGCTACTCAAACAGGAAGCAAAAAGACAGGGATGTTTGTGGTGTTTGTATTACTGGTGGACCCGGTGAGTGGCAGTGCTGTTGAGCAAGGGATGGGGAAACCGGCATGGTATACTAAGATAACATTCCTCCGGTAGAGTGTGCGTTAAACCCATCTGCAAATTGGATACACGGTCTTGAGAGTTCACACCAACCCTTGCCGGATGGCGTAGGCTACGGCTGCCGCTCTTCCCGGTACATCTAGCTTTACAAAGATATTGCTCAGGTGACGGTTGACCGTGCGCGGGCTGATGATCAGTGTTTCGGCCACCTCACGGTCAGTATGGCCCTCCGCAACCAGACGCAACACTTCTTGTTCTCGCCTCGTGAGGTTGAGGTCGAGATGATACTGGGAATGTACTGCGTGTGCTGAACGTGCTGAATGTGCTACTCTATCCCGTTCTTGAGCCGGGGTTTGGAGTTGGACGACCTGTCCAGACTTATCCTGCCGCCTGGCACCTGGGGTAGCATTTTGTTCCAGTTGTCGCACACCTTCTTGCAGGGTATCCACCAGGTCAACGGCCCGCTGCAATTTGTACTGGAGAAACAACGTTCGCGCCTGGTCGCATAAGATATGTACGCGCTGTAGTATCTGCCGCTGATCTTGTTCAGGCTCCAAACCACTCTGCACCAGTAGTGCGCGGGCCTGTTCATAGAGGATGGTCGCCTCCTCCGGCTGGTTATTAGCACGGCGGCAGAGTGCTAATCCGGCTTCAAAGGCCTGCTCTGCCATAGCCCAATCTCTCGACCTGGCTGCTACTACGCCCAGCACCCGGTCTACCGAGTTGCCATAGTACATGAAGCCACGCAGGGCGCGGATACGCTCGACATAGGCTGCGGCTTTTTCATTTGCCTCCAGGTGTAAGTAGCCTTCAGCCAGGAACGGAATGTAAAAATCACCGCCATAGCCTGGTGGCTCTGGATGGACAGCGGCACGATCAAGTTGCGTTCGTGCCGCTGTCCTCCGCCCGGTCACGGCGAGAAAGTGGCCGTAGAGGGCCACTGTACCGGGATACCACTCGGTATTCGTCGCCGCCTGGATGCTTTCCTGAAAATAGTGTTCTGCCTGCTGCCAGTCTCCCTGGCGGAAATAAAGTTCTGCCTGAGCCTGCATGACCAGGGGCTTGAGTCGCAGGTTGTTCGTTGCCTCTGCTTCTCGCATAGCTTCTTGTAAGTGGGAGCTGCTGCCTGCCCAATCGCCACGGGCAAGGGCTATAGCTCCAAAATTCCAGTGTAGCCAGCCAAGATTGTAACGAGCTCCGTAGCGACGCGCTCGTTCAAAACCACGCAGGGTATAGAGGTGAGCACGCTCCATCTCTCCTAAGGCCTGATAGATGATGCCAAGGGCATGGTCGCCCAATACCGCTCGGAAAGGGTCGCCTATGGCGATATAGAGTTCGTGAGCCTGCTCCAGGAGGCGGATGGCCTCATAGATATGCTCGCCCCAGCCACGCAGATAGCCAACGAAATGTAATGCAAAAGCCTGGCTCCCCCGGTCGCCAATTTCGGTGGCCAGTTGATGCGATTGCCAGAGCGCTGCCTCTGCTTCTTTCTCACGAAGGAGGAGAATATCAAGTGTGGCCTGAGCCTGTAGGAGCAAGATGCGTTCGGCTGTACTTACACGTTCCAGGGTCAACACGTTGCTCCCACCTGGAAAATTACGACCTGGGAACCATGGAGCAAAGGCTGAATGGCCGGTTTGACTACTTTTCTCCTCGTATCTACCTGCATCGAGAGCCGTACGTGCAACCTGCAGGTGGGCCAGCGCTTGATCGTACTTGCCCTGCATACGATAGACATCGGCGAGCAAGCGATTGGCCTGGGCCAGTTGAAGGGGCGGGGGTTGGTCTGAGTGGAGAGGAGACTCTTGTGGTCGCCCAGGTGCGGAGTAGGAAGATTGTTGTAATTGCTCAAGAGCCTGCAGGAAGGAGTGCGCTGCCTGCTCAAGCTCTCCTAGTTTAAACCATAATTCACCGATAGTAATATGAAGCTGAGTCGGCGATGGAACCTGGGCAGAAGATTCGCCTGCCTCAAGCAACCGCAGTACCAGGCGGAAGTGACCGATAGCCTCCCGATGGGCCTGCTGGCGAACAGCGTCTTCACCGGCCAGGAGGTTCCAATGCAAGGCTGCCGCTTTCTTGCCTCCCAGTACGTAATGACGCGCCAGTTCCGCCGCATGGACGGAAGCAGCATGAGCATAGACTGCTTCTAAGGCTGTACCAATCACTCCATGAAGTGAACTTGCCTGGTGTTTAGGAATCTGGGCGCTCAATACTTCTTGCACGATACCCTGGCAGAACATATAGGTAAGAGGGGCAAGCTGAGAGGTAGAAATGGGGTCTATCGAGGAAGTATAAGAAGTATCATCCTCAAGCCAGCCAGCATCATTAGCATTGGAAGTAGCGGCAGGAACTATGGCGATAATTGCTGCCTGTGTTGCTTCATCGATCAACGACAAAATTCTGCTTTCCTCAGTAGCCTCAAATACTTTGAGGAGCGCTGCAAGGGGGAAGGTACGGCCAAAGAGAGATGCAACGCGCAAAAGTTCACGACATCCTGCACTCAATTCTTGCAAGCGCTGCCCAACTGCCAGCATAATGCTGTCCGGCAGTTCTGTACTGATGGCCTTCGTCGCTTGCCATCTATTCCCATGTACCACGAGTTGCTGGTTGAGCGTGAGCATACGCACCAGCTCTTCCAGGAAAAAGGGGTTGCCTTCAGCCCGGTCCAGCAGCACCTGTGCCAGGCTTTCGGGAAGTGTGCCTGGGAGGAGCGCGTGCAACTGCTGGGAAGCGGCAGAAGGACTCAATGGTCCAAGGGGCAGCAAAAGGAGCAGTCCCTGGCGCATCATCTCAGCAAGCGCTCTGGCAGCGCTAATGCTGGCATTCGTCGTTACCAGGGAATCGTTCGAGTCCATACGCTCTCTCTGCATCTTTGGTGGACGTGTCGCACCAGCCAGGACAACGCGACTACGGTGTAAGCGCACCGTGAGGTACATGGTCAGTTCCAGGCTGGCGCTGTCGGCCCATTGCAGGTTGTCAATGCCCAACAGAACAGGCTGATCCATCGCGATATGTTCTAGCAAGGTTGCAACCGCATCAAGCAAGCGGAACTTCTCCTGGTCAGGCGAGAGTATTTCTGGTGCGCTTGTTCCACTGAGCTTACCTGTCTCACCTAGCATCTTTGGGAGTTCGGGGAAAAGGCGAGCCAGGGCGCCTATCAAAGGCATACCAACCAGGGAGATATTCTCCTCATTGCGCTGCGATCTCTGTTGTTCGTTGGCATCACTGACATCAAGGGAAAGCGCAAGCCCCACGTAGCGGCGCAGTTGCTCTGGTGTAGATGAGCGTAAGACTGGGCGCAGCGCCTCAATAAAAGGGAGATAGGGAAACATACTACCCGATTCGTATGTGTGCCCTTCCAGGACACGAAAGCCAAGCGTTCGCGCTTCTGCATACGTCTCGGCCAGCAAACGTGACTTGCCAACACCCATTTCCCCGGTGATCGTCAATGCACGCGGCCCTTCTGGTAGATCAAGCAGTACTGTATTCAGCAGAAGGCGCATAACCTGCATCTCGGTTTCGCGATCAACGAGTGGTAGTGCTTTATTCAGGAGATCCAGTCCTGCGAGAGGATCAGCGAATGGTGCCTGCATAGAATTCTCCGGGCGACCACAAGGGATAGTGTGAGAGCCTCCCAGGCTCTCCTGCCTGTCTCCCAGACAGGGTTTCCCTATTAAGGGTCTACATCTTTCAGGAGGATGTGGTTTGTAGGGGACGGCTGTACCGGGCTCTACACATTGCGACCTAGCGTTTTTTCCCTCTGCCTTCTCATGCGAGGTGCAATATCGTGGTAGATGAACAATGCGTAAAAGACGGCCAGGAATGGTACATCAAACAAGAAATAGAGCCAGAAGACAGGCAAGGCATTGAGCATTACGAGGTGATAGAGCAATGCCAGCGCAACGAGGGTTCCGTATACCGCCGCAACCAGGGCAAGTGGGCGTACGCGTGCCCATTCCCTTTCGGTAGAGAGGTAGATAGCTCCAATGCCGTTGCCAATGATGATGGCTCCGATAAAGCGATCAAGGACGGGTGAGATGCTTACTGGCCACACGGGAAGTTGGAGTTCTGGCAAGAAGAAAAAGGCGAGACCAATAACAAGGTTGAAGAGTCCCGCGAATAATGCCAGTCCACGCTCGGGCAAGCTAAAAGTAAGGTGGTTCATTAATAGCTCCTCTCAGACTAGGGTTTGCTTCAATGATTATACTACAGTTTCCTGTGATACGGACACAGTATTTTTCCTTTTTTGCGCGCCGCCACAGGCGGCGCGTAGGAGATGAGAAAGTTGGGGCACAGCCCCAAGCCCCAGGTTAAGGGCTGCCGCCCTTAACAATCCTGCTTAAGTTGACGTCTGTGGAGGGCACCCCAAACGCCGCGTAAGAAGGAAGCAACCTATGAATGGGTAATCTTACCGATGAATATACATGCTCTTCTAACTAAACTAGCCATAGGACGAGTGTAGTAGCCGGAATGATACAGGGTTACTACAACGTAGTTCCGCAGTGGAACATTCCGCAAACAAAAGTACGAGTAGTTTTCGAGGGAAAGAAAGGAATCCAAAACGTATGTTGAAGTTGTTTACCCGGCGGTTCACAGGTTTTTGCATGTTAGCATTGACACTGGTAGCACTAGGCGCGCTGAGCGCATGTTCAGTCAATCCCGCAGGCGCTGCTGACTCACTGGCTAATACTACTAGCGGTAGTAGCCATGCGAGTAATGCCAATCAAAGCAGTTCATTTACGTTTAGCATGGTGCCATCCTCCGGCATCACCGCTTGTTTACCCAAGGCTCATGGTTCCGTGACTATTACACCTGGCTCATTAAACGATACGATGAAAGTAAGTGTGACGGGTCTCGTTCCTAGTACGGGCTACGATCTCTTCGTGATCCAGGTTCCCAATAAGCCCTTTGGGGTAGCATGGTACCAGTCTGATTTGAAAACAGATTCAACGGGTGCAGGCAGCGCGACCGTACGCGGCATCTTCAACAAGGAGACATTCTCGGTCTCCACCGGTGGTACAGTAACATTCTCTCCGACGCACCAGTTTCACCTGGGCCTCTGGTTCAACGATCCTAAGGTACCCTTCAATAAGGGCTGCGAACCCGGCCAAACCAGCCCAATCATCACGCCGTTCAATGGCGTCCAGCACGCGGGTATCCAGGTGCTGAATACAAGCAATTTCCCGGATAACGCTGGCCCGCTATCGCATGTGTCATAAGTGAATTCCTCATCAGAGGAAAAATGAAGCATCTCAACCGGACAGCACATTGCTGAAGACCGGGCACGCAGCTCAGCTACGTGCTCGGTCTTCAGCAATGTGCTGTTCGCGATGCTGCAGGGCGATTTAAAAGTATGTGAGTCAAAGAGGGAAGTGAATACAGTGGGGTGTAGGGCACTCCCATGCTGGTATGCGGAAGCGTCTCATGCCACTGTTTGCCCTCTGCAAATGCCACAGCCCTCTTATCATGCTGTTCACACATGAAAAGAAAGTCGCAACGGAAGAGCTTGGAAAAACCATCGCAAAAAAAGAGAGGTGCTGGCGTCTTTCTAAGAGAATGTCCCATCCTCTTCTCAAATGAGGGAGGGCTGAGATGGAGGCATTTTCTACAAGCATTCCCTGTTCAAAGGAAGAGAGATTTGGAGGAAGGTGGGCAAAAATTGGAAACACCACACATGCTTACCGAAGAAGAGAGAGCCTTTCACCCCTGGCCGTGGGAAGAGGAAGTGATAAGCGCAGCAGAATATAGGCGTTCACTTCAAGACCTCAACCGTTTCTTAGCAGAAGCGCAAGTGAGTCAACTCCACACCGTAGAAGATGTCTCAGCAGTCGCCTCTTTAGTTGGTCATGATGTCCATGCGGTAGCAGTCGCCAATGGTCAGAAAATTGAGAAAAAGATGGCCGAGCCAGAACCAGGATCGAGTGAACCACTGGGGCGTCTTGAAAGGGAATATGTTTTCACCAAAGGGATGGGTGACCGCGAGGTAGTTGTTACTGCGAGTAACGGTTATACTTTAATCTCAGAACGCAGAAGAGTGAGATTTGGATTTCACGGCTACTACAACGAGCTACTCAGAGTCAGGTTGCCATCGGATAGAGACATTGCCATTGGGGAGAAACCCATCGGGAATGAGCAAAGCATTTATGCCATAGATTTGCGGGAAGCGCACATACGAGAATATCATCCCGCGAAAGAACCAAATAACGCTGAAATACAACAAGGATTTACCCGTGTCCTCAAAGACGCTCTCAGAGCTATTGTTTCTGGGCTTATCTAATTGGCTCAGATTGTTGAAGAGGGCCAGTGGTCGGAAGGCCTTCCGACCACTGGCCCTCTTCAATTGGAATTGTTAAATGACAGGCAGGGTCTGCCCATCGGTCATAGCCTGGGGGCCGGCGTGGAGTGGTCCTCCGCCGCCATCGAAGGGCGTACCTGGTTGAGTGGGATTATGTAATACCTGCCGGGCATTGATAATTCCGTCAAACCACATGCCGACGTGTTCCAGCTGGATACCGGAGGCGTTACCTGATTGATCCGCCGATGTACCAGGGTTGCGATTATCAGCGGCAAAGGCTACAAAGGTGATCAGATGGAAGACCGACTCGCCACTGCCATCGCCGCGAGTAATCACATCTCCCACGTACTCTGCATGCCCAAAGGGCTTGGCGGAAAGCTCGGTGAAGAAGACCGTAAACTTGACGTTGGGGGGCATGTCCTGCACATCAACCGTCACAGTGTCGAAGTCGTTAGCCACGGGATTCTGAAAAACGGTCACCAGTGCACTGGCTTTGGGGAAGAGCGACTTGATACTTGCCGGAGTGAGTGGGAACTGCACGATCAAGGTTGGATCGACCGAAGCGAGCACCTTGACTGTCGGAGCTACCTGACCTGGACTGCCGAATGCAGGTGTACGAAGCGATGGCGCATTTGTCGGGAAACTGTTGCCGCCACTAGTCGTCTGTTTCGTCTGGGTGTTTTGTGACGAAGAGCTATCACAGGCGGCTAGCAGCAGGCCCAGGAGCACGATTACCACAAGTGCGATGACAGAACGGTTCCTTGAATACGCCCTGGTAGAGTGCGATATATATCTAAGCATTAGTTATCCTCCTTTTAGCGCGGAACGCGATAAATCGGGTCCTTACTAGAACACCGGAGCGGTCTGGCCGTCGGTCATGGCTTGTGGACCTGCGTGAAGCGGCGGATTACCACCATCGAAAATCGTCCCTTTGAGGGAGTTGTTGTTCAGTACTTTTTGTGCATCCTGGAGGGACGAGAACCACATGCCCATATGCTCCAGGTTTATTCCTGAACTCAAGCCCTCCACGTTGTCCTGCGATGTGCCTGGATTGCGGGCATCCATGGCAAATGCAAGGGTCGTGATGAGCTGAAAAATCGACTCGCCACTGCCATCGCCTCGCGTCGTCAGGTCAGCCACATACTCGACATTGCCAAAAGGCTTGTTGGCAAGTTCAATAAAGAAAATGGTAAACGTGATGTTGGGTGGCATGTTCTGCACATCAACCGTTACCGTGTGGGAAGGGCTATCATTATGACTTCCGACGACTATCGTTACCAGAGCTTTGGCGTTAGGAAAACTTGCCTTGATGCCACTGGGCACCAACGGAAACTGGAGAATGAGAGTAGGCGGTAGAGAATCTAATACATGTACTGTTGGCGCCAGGTGACCATCATGCACCATTTGCCGTACGTAATGAACTTTTGCATTATACGGAACATGGTTAACTGTGTGGTTGCTATAGACACTCGCCTGGATTGATGCATTGCTAGCTGCATTGACCTGCATGGTAAGAAGCAATAGCATGACCAACAGTAGCGGAGCGCCTAAGGTTATCCTGCGTATAGGTTGCAGAAATGACATCTGAGTCCTCCTTTGGGAACGCGATAAATCGGGTGGACGCGATGAATCGGGTCCCTACTAGAATACTGGGGCGTCCTGGCCGTCGGTCATAGCTTGTGGGCCAGCGTGGAGCGGTGGATTGCTGCCATCAAAAGGCGTGCCCTTGAGAGTAGTGTCATTCAGTATCTTTTGTGCATCCTGCAGCGAGGAGAACCACATGCCGAGGTGTTCTAACTGGACACCAGAGGCCTGGCCACTCTGGTCTTGCGATGTGCCCGGATTAGCGGCATCCATAGCAAAGGCGACAAGAGTAATGGTTTGAAAGCTGACATCTCCATGACCATCATCCCGTGTATGTAAATCGGCAACATACTCGGCATGACCGAAGGGTTTCACGGCCTTTTCGATGAAGAAGATGGTAAAGGTTGTATCGGGTGGCATGTTGGCGACATCAACCGTCACCGTTTCAAAGAGACTCACTGCTGGATTGCCCTGGACAATCGTCACGACTCCTGTAGCCTTGGGAAAGGTCTTCTTCAATCCACTGGGGAAGATTGGGAATTGAATGATGACGCTGGGTGGCTGGGAGGAGAGCACCTGGACCGTCGACGCCAACTGGTGCTCTGCAATCATTTGCTGTAAGGTTTTGGGTTGAAAAGTCTGGCTGCGTATCTGGCGCGCAGTCGAGCTGGCGCCGCCAGGATGCGCTACCACTAAGGTGGTGAGTAGCAATGCTGCCAGGATCATGCCGATCAAGATGATGCGGCGTGTAAAAGTTTTTTGTCTCATAGTAGCTCCTCCAATTGAGCGTGTACTAGAGCATAACCACCCCACCTCTTTGGGAAAGAGGGAAAGGCAAGGGGACGCCCCTTGCACCCCGGCAGGGGAGATCCCCTGCACCCCCTTTTCCTATCATCTCCGGTGGTTTTGCACTAGCCTGTTCGACCGGGCACGTTCACCCGGTCAACAATTCATCCAGGCTGCTGGCCTGGCCTCTGTTCTACGAGAAGTGTACCTATGATTCATTTTATACACATCCGCAATCTTACCCATTTTTTGGTAGTAATTCTTGCGAACAGCTAGCATACCACCTTTTGCTTGCTCTTATGATTGCTCAAGCGTAAAAGGAAAAATAAATGCAAGTAATGCTTTAGTATGTTCACTTTTTTCTTGCAATATTCAGGTATTATTAAGCCATTTGTTGCGGTTTGAAAGACTTGTAAATCTCCACTATTTATGGTAAAATTGGTGCGTCTTATTGAAGAGTAGGCATAAGAAGTGAGAGCAGGCATGCGCAGCTTTGGTAGTACGCTCACGCTTAATAATCGCTATCGCCTGGACAAATTGATTGGGGAGGGTGGATTTGCGAGTGTCTTCTTAGCCACTGACCTGGAGTTGGGTCGCCAGGTTGCCATCAAAGTGCTGGAAGCAAACTGGGTCAAAGACAAGGAGCTTTTAACCCGCTTCCGCGCCGAGGCACGCGCTGTTGCCGCCCTGGATCATCCGAATATTCTCCAGATCTACGATTTCGGAGTGGTCAAGGGTGCTCCTTACCTGGTGATGCCGTATATAAGTGGAGGCACCTTCGCCGCTCGCATGAAGCAAGGGCCGTTTACCCCGGATGAAATTGGCTTCTACCTGGATCAGATTGGGGTTGCGCTGGATTATGCGCATGAACATGGAATAGTCCACCGTGATGTCAAACCCACCAATCTGTTGATGCGGTCCAATGGGCAACTGGTGCTGATGGATTTCGGGTTGGCCAAACTGCTCGATAATGTGGCACTTGAAGAACAGACGGCGGTGGTCGGGACGGTTGCCTATATGGCTCCCGAACAGTGCCAGGGACTGGTGAGCGCAGCCAGCGATATCTATATGCTGGGCGTCCTCTTCTACCAGATGCTTACAGGAAACATACCATTTGAGGGCAATACCACGCGGATCATGGTTGGGCACGTCTATGCAGAACCTCCCTCGCTCAGCAGTCAGCCCAGGATGAACTCATTTCCGCCAGCCGTTGTTCAAGAACTTGAACAGGTAATCACGAAGGTCCTTGCCAAACGCCCTGCTGATCGCTATTCCACCTGCCAGGCCTTCTGCAACGCTTACTATAAAGCCTTACAAGCTGATCCAAAAAGAACCTCCAGAGACTACCGCCGCGATAAAGGTTCCAAAAAGCCTGATTTCAGCGAGACGCTGCTCACAGAGCAACCACTTATTGTGCCAGCTACTCCGACGCCTCCTCTCGCGGAAGTGGTCAAGGTCAAAGGAGTTGAGGTCGAGCCTGGGATACACGTGCCGCCTGCGCCAGATTCTAATCTCGAGAGCACACTGATCGACCCTCCGTATATGCCGTCTTCCCCACCAGCATCTCTGGCAGCCGCAGCACAAGAAGCGGCCCCAGTCGGCCTCGATGCCACCCTGTTCACCCCCAGCCGACCACCACGTCAAAAGATAATGCTCAGGCCAGCACGATTGATAGTGACTACCGAGCCTGACAAGGTCTTCCAGGCGGCATTTGACCTGATGGGTCAAATGGTGACACTGGGGCGAGCGACAGATAATAACATATCCCTGCCTCTTTCGATCATTTCGCGTTACCACGCGGTGTTTAGCCGCGTCAATAGCGCATCCCAGGAGCCAACCTACAAAATTATTCAGCGCAAATCCATCAACCCTCTTCTTTTTAAAGGAAAGGAAGTACAGGAGAAGGAGCTGGAGAACGGAGATACCATTGAAATTGGGAAGCGGGGGTATGCTGATTATATAGTGAAGCTCACCTATCGGGCCCCCGAATATGGCCTTGAATGAGGAGAAGTCATACCAGGCTGTGTTGTGGGGGTAGTTCCTCATGAAATTCTGTGTGAACCAGTTGGAAGTTTGGCCGCTAAAAAAATAGCTTCTCGTCGTTTAACTAATGATTAGCCTAATGCATTTTTTTGTCTCATTAAAAGGAGGTTAGCCCGATGGCAATATCGACTATCGATCAGGTAGGTCGGTTACTCAGGGGACGCGAACTCCAGTTCCGAGCGGTAGTGATTACCGCGCTGTGCTCCTACTTTCTCCAGTTATTCGCAATCTGGCTGCACTGGGCCCTGTGGGCTATTGCTCTGGCCACCATTCTTCCATGGGTGCCTCTCTTCACCATGAAGATTCTCTGGACCAGCAAGCATTATGGCTTTATGGCCGCTTACCTTGTGTTTATGATCCTGCAAGCAGGACACGTGGGGGAGCACGTGGTGCAGATGCTCCAGTTCATCTTCATCTACGATCCCAGCCATAAGTGCTACGGCTTTAGCTGGTATGGAGTTTGTGGCCTGGCTCACGGCGTCTTTGGGGAACTGGACCGAGAAACGGTGCATTTCATCTGGGACGGTCTGATCCTGGTGGCCTGTGTTGTCCTGCGTATCCACTTCTGGAAGGTCAAGAACATCTGGTTGACCCTGGCTGTGATCGCCGCCGCCATTCACCAGTTTGAACATTGCTGCCTGTTCGGCATCTTCTTGTTTGATAACCACCTCTACACTCACGGAGGAACGTTCCTCGGCATTCACCTGACCGCGTATGGCGCCCAGGACGGCGTGATGGGCCACGATGGCATTGTCGGGTCACTGATTCCGCCGCTCAACGTTATTCTACCAGCCCGCATTCCTCTACATTTCATCTACAATGTGTTTGTGCTGATCCCCATGATGCTGGCCTTCCGCAAACAGGTGCGGGTCATCTATGACGAGTGGCTGGCCAAAGCGCTGCCGCAGTTGAGCGAAGAGCAGTTGATCGCGGCAACTGCGCAATCCGAGAATGTAAAATTTGATGCAGGTCAGATCATCTTCCGGCAGGGCGATCCTTCGGACAAGTTCTATATCATCACCAAAGGCCAGGTCGATGTCTTACGCATGGATAAACGGAGCGGCCAGGAAACGCAGGTGGCGCGGCTGGCCGAGGGGCAGTACTTCGGCGAGATTGGCCTGTTAGGTCGCACTGAACGCACGGCCACGGTCAAAGCGGTGACGGAGGTGGAGTGCCTGGCCTTGAACCGCGAGGTCTTCAAGGCGTTGATGGCCTCTTCGGCCGAAGCCTATAAAGATGTGGATCTTGTGCTGCGTCGTCGCATGGTGCAGCTAGGGGCCCTGCAAGGTCTGGCGGTGAAAGACTCGGTCAATGCCGACCCGGATACCGTCTTGAAGACGCGCATGATCCGCGATCGCCTCAAGATGCTGCAAGGGGACGATGTCAGCCGTATCCTGGGTCACGGGCCGATCAGCGTCTCGCCGCCCTCGCCATTTGGGGCTCCACAAGCCCAGCCGCTTCAACAAGCAGGCGTGGCTGTAGCGGAGCGACCGGCGACTCGTCCGAGCCCTACACCGGCTGTGGGGATACCAGCTTTCGATCCTGAGGCAACGTACCGGGTGGCCCCGGCTAATAGTGGCTACCATCGTGGAGCGTTACTGGTACGGACTGGCTCATCAGCGGGTCAGCGCTTTGAGGTCAATGCGCCGCGTATCATCGTGGGACGCCGCAGTACGGATTCTAATACCGATGTGCCGTTGATGCAGATCGACGATGCGCGTGTCTCGCGCCATCACCTGGAAATTTTCGCGCAGCCTGATGGCCTCTATGCTCGTGACCTGGGATCGGCCAATGGTACCTGGCTGAATGGCAGGCAACTCACCGGCGAACCGGTGCGCTTGCAAGATGGGGCCGAGGTCCATGTAAGCCCCGATACCACGCTCAAATATCAGGTGAACTAAATGGCGGGTGCATACACCAACAAGAAGCGCGTGTTGATTCTTGGAGGAGGGTTTGGAGGCGTTACCACGGCGCAACGCCTTCAACACCATTTCAAAAGAGAGCCGAGTGTCGAGATTACGCTGATCAACCGTGATAACTTTTTCGTCTTCGTGCCGCTGCTGGCTTCAGCAGCCTCCGGCTCCATCGAGACACTTCACATTCTCAATCCTATCCGTCGTATGATACCCGGCATCACTTTTCGTGCAGAAGAGGTGATGGAGATCGACCTCCAGCGCCGCCTTGTAACGGCTGCCTCTCCCATCACAGGGCGTGAGGTTCGCCTGCCCTACGATCATCTCGTCCTTGGCCTCGGTAACACCATCAACCTGGCCTCGTTGCCCGGCCTGGCCCAGCATGCCAAAACCATGAAGAGTTTGGGCGATGCCCTTCACCTGCGCAACCATGTCATCTCGATGCTGGAAGCCGCCGATGTGGAGACCGATCCGCGTATTCGTGAGGAACTTTTAACGTTCGTAGTAGCAGGAGCTGGGTACAGCGGAGTCGAAACAATAGGGGAGATAAACGACCTGGTACACGAAATCTCCAAAAACTACCCCTCGCTCATGCGGGAGAGTATAAAAGTAATACTCTTGCATAGCCGCGACCGTATTCTCCCTGAGATGGGGCCAGGGTTGGCCGATTTCGCGCTGAAGAAGTTGCGGCAGCGTGGTGTAGACGTGCGTTTGCAAACGCGCATAGCCGCGGCGACACCTCACGAAGCAATTCTGAATACAGGAGAGCGTATTCCTACCCGCACACTTGTGGTAACGGTTGGAGCGGCAATTAATCCAGTGCTGACTTCACTGGCCTTGCCTCGCGAGAAGGACCGCATCCTTACCGATTCCTTTATGAGCGTGCCGGGGATGCCAGGTGTATGGGCCCTGGGCGATAACGCCGCTGTGCCTAATGCAGCAGCCAAGGGTGAGTTTTCGCCACCAACGGCCCAATATGCCTTACGCCAGGGCAAGCGCCTTGGCGATAACCTGGCGGCGGTGATACATGGGCAACCCCAGCGCCAGACGCCTTTTGCCTTTGCCGGACTCGGCCAATTGTGTCTTGTGGGGCACAGGGCAGGAGTAGCTGAACTGGCCGGCGGCATAAAACTTTCCGGCTTTATTGCCTGGTTGATGTGGCGCAACGTCTACCTTATGAAGCTGCCAGGCTGGGATCGCAGGATACGCGTTGGCCTGGATTGGACTCTCGATCTTATATTCCCACCTGAACTATCCTACATCAATCTGGCGCGCACCCAGGTGGTAAACCAGGTCCACTTTGAACCAGGCGATTTCATCATCCGTCAAGGGGATGTAGGTGATCAGTTTTATGCTATCGTATCGGGCGAGGTCGACGTCTTCAAAGAGATGCCCAGTGGAGAGAAAGCTCACCTGGCCAGGTTAGGCCAGGGCGAGTTCTTCGGAGAGTCGGCTCTGTTGACGGGGAGACGCCGCAACGCCACTGTTCAAGCCAGTAGCCGGGTCGATTTGATGTGCATGGGTCGCGACGAATTCAATAATCTGGCCGGTGCCTGGCTAAAATTTTCGGAAAGTGTGCAGTCCCTGTCAGCCGAGCGAGGTAAGGTGTTGAGCAGTGACATTGAACAAGGCCGTGAGTTCCGGACCATCATGGTTGGTTCAGCGCTTGGCGCTCACCTGTCAAGGCTGGGGCTCCCGCCTGTTCCAGCCTCCCCACCTGGCAATGCTGCTGATAGTGGAAGAGTCGCAGCGCAGCCTCCATCCTATGTTCTACCGCCTCCACCACCTTCTTTGATGAGGAGTGATGGAGCAGAATTGCCATTAGAAGCTGATGTGTTAAACATGGGACGAGCGCCAGATAACCATATTGTGGTGAATGATAGGAGGGTATCGCGCCGGCACGCTGTACTGAAGCGAGAGGGAACGAATTACGTGCTGGAAGATCTGGGAACGCCTAACGGGACATTCGTCAATGATCAGCGCATCCAGCGCCAGGTCCTGGCTCCGGGCGATGCAATCAGGTTAGGCCAAAGCGTCTTCACCTATCGCGTACCTGTAGCTGAGCAGCGCTAGCCCTGGCAAGTTAGGGAAGTTGAAGAAAGGAAATAATCATGTTGAGAGTTGCCCTTGTAGCGCTAGTCCTGGCTATTGGGGCTATTGTGATCCTCGCGCTTAGTGACGCTCTTAGCCCATCAGGTATTGGTAGTTTGAGCGGAGGTCCAGGAGTCTTGCTTCTGTGTATTCCAATTTCCTTAGCATTATTCGCTTTCCTTGCTCACCGTCAAAAAGGGCGGCTCAGGCCTGGAGAACAAGAAGGAGAAGAACTCCGAATCAAAAAGGAATAAAGCTGCATATTGACAAACCTGCTTGTATTCTAGTACTCTATGTACTTCCAATGGTCCTGTATAGGGCTGGTGCGGCTTTAGGGGTCTGCTCGCTGTCAAACTTCTAGTATCTTCTACATATCATGGTGTATTGAGAGATAGAGCTAGGCTACAAGCCATTTTCGTCATTTCTTCATATTGATCTTTCTATTGGATGGTTGTGGAGGTTGCTGTAGTCGTTGCTATATTCTTTCATCAATGGCTTCTGTTGTTTATTCCAAAAAGGGATGCTTCATCCGATGTATCCACCTGCCTTGTTCAACTGTAACTGTGCCTGTGCCAAATAAGCAAATGGATCAAGATATGTTTCTCCAATGTTGGTAGTGGCATTAGTCAGCAATAAGAACAGCAACATAAGGTTGTCAGATTCGGTGTCGGCAAAGTACCAATTTACATTCGCAACTTGCTGGCTAATTTGTTCGATTCCTGCAAAAGTAAATGGCGAATTTGCAAAGAGCACGAAGCCTTTCCCCAGCACAAAAATGCCATCAAGTGAAGGACTTGGAGTAGTCAGACGATTTTGAGAGGAAATCATTGGATAAGAAAGGGAAAGCTCCTGATGGATGGGATTCAGCCAGCTACTTACCGTTTCCATAGATGCCGGACCATCATAGGCAACGACGTATGATAGAATGCTGGGTGGCCGATAACCTGCACTCAACACATGATGGTCATGTCGTTCTAATTGTTTGATATCATGGGCAGCCCTGACCGCCTTTACAAGTTCGTCTTTAGAAAGTGTTGATTTTACCTCAATGGTTGCCACGACTGATTCCGCCAAGTAAGCAGAAATGGTATGATCAAAGGTAATGCGAGGAAAATTGCGCCGGTAAATGATGATATCGTTTTGATGGCGTGGTTCGCTGGCCTGAGTTCTCGCATCAATAATTTCTCCCTGCCCGATTGCCACACGTTCACTCAGATGATTGATGAGGAAGATCTTCAGAAAATTCTCACGTGGCGTTCCTTTATGTTGAGGATGTCCTGCATTAGCTAAAATATGGGACTGTGCCAACAACGTATTTTCAACGGCTCTCAAATGATCTTGTAAAAGTGTACTCATAAACGAAGCCCTTCGTTTTTCTCTTAGTGTATCAGGTCTCATCCTTAAGAGCTATTATATCTTGTCGCGTCCATCTGTGTCACGAGGGGAGCGGCGGGTTTGGAGAACTGCGCTTGTGATAACCCCTATTATCTTTTCATTACGGGGCAATAGCAAGCCATTTTAGGGCTTTTTGTATTCGATGTGCCTGAGCAATGGAACTACGTAGACAAATGTAGTTTTGATTTAGGTATGGAGCGGCTTTGTGACTTTTATTGTGTTCAAACCAATAGTATCATGTGCTGTTGTATTATCCAAGGCAATCGAGTCTAATTTTCCCAATGGTTTGCAGAACACTTCTACGCTTCGAGTCATTGTTAGCTGCTAAATTTTGACACGGCTTCCAGCCTCAGTTTCTAAATTTAGATGCGATTGCCCTGTCAGCCGATGTGACTTTACACGCTGCATAGAATTTGTTATACTATGCTTACATTAATGAATGCTACGCTTTATTTTGTATACGAATTCCCTTGCTTACTTATCTCCTATTTTATGCTTAAGGGAGCACAAAGATGAAGCGGAGATTATCGACTAGGCGTGGCAGAATACGCCCCTGGCTTCGCATCATTATTATCGTTGCGGGTATTGTGTTGCTTGCTGTGCTTGCGGGCTGTGTCGCATTTCTGTTCACCCATCAAATATCGTTGTTGACAGTGGCAGCAGGGGTCACAGCTGCCGTGAGCAGTCTGGCAGCTCTTCTGGCTGCTATTAAGAAACTCCTCACCGAGACTCAATCTGTCTTTTCTACTTTTAAGTCGTCCTTTTCATCGGCTAAAAAATCGAAGACTACCGATACAGAGCCAGAGACAAAACTCCCTGTGCGTTATCCTTACTTTCGCGGTCATAATGACCAGCTGGAACGGCTCGATACAACTTTATATTCAGGGGAAACTAGTGGACGAACTCCTTCTCTCCAGTCCACGCAGATCTGCGCACTGACGGGCAAGAGCGGTATCGGCAAAACGCAACTCGCTATCGAATACGCCTATCGTAACATCAATAAGTACAACGTCATAATCTGGCTACGAGCGGACACGCGTGCAAACCTTCTGGCGGACATACAGGCAGCGATAGATCACTTTGGCTGGCAGCCAGAGGAGCAGTATATTCAGGGGAAACAGGGCGGCAGCGAGCAACTGCGCAGCGCTGGCCAGCAAATCTACAACACGCTGGTAGTAAACCTGACGGGTTCACAGTCAGTGGCACCAAAAATCGGTGACGCAGCTTTGTTAGATGAGAAAGCAGGACCCGTGGCCCTTGCAGAGGCACCGGGCCGGCATAACGTCATAGAGCAAGAGGATTTTCTGCGACAATTTCAAAGGGAGTTGCGTCGCAAAAAACGTTGGCTGCTGATCCTCGACGATGTGAAGGACCAGGATCCCGATCTTGTAGCCGGTGTTTTGCCCAGCAACCAAGGCGGACATGTCATCCTGACCACACTCTTTAGCGACCCGGCCCGCTTCATCAACAGAGTAGGAGAATCGATAGTTCCTATCGAGATAACAGGTGTTTCAGAGGATGAAGGCGCTGAACTCCTGCTCAGATCTGCGGAGATCATCACAAAAGACTCAGAGAAGGCAAGCAAGGATGATTGGGAGGACGCGAAATCCATTTCGGAGATCAATAAAGGCTACCCGCTGGCGCTGAAACTGGCGGGAGCTTACATCAAGCAGAAACAGATAAGTTTGCGGGACTATAGAGCACAGTCGGACAGGTGGGTCATTGAGGCACTAGAGAGGCAAAAAAAATATGACCACCTGGATGTGGGTATAATGTCCTTAATCATGTTGCTCGAAAATATCGCGCGCACAAATCCGCACGCTGCGCAGATTCTCCTCCTCTGCGCCTTTCTGGACCCCAATACCATTACAAAAGAGCTGATTGAAGCTGGCGTTCGCGACATCTTTGCTCCGCAAGATGAAACAAAAGTGCTCGACGAAGCCGAGCAGATTATAGATATATTGCTCGGTTATTCTCTCATTGAGAGAGATGACAGTACAAAGCTATTGACCATCCATAATATGCTGCAAGGGCTGTTTAAATGGAAGATGCAACGGGATACGCTGCATCTTTGGGCGGAACGCACGGTACGCCTTGTCAATAACGTATGTTTACCCTTTGACGAGCCACCAGGAGCGAGCAAAAAAACACGCGAACTCTCGTACAAACAGCGCTACCTCCCTCACGCGCTTGTTTGCGCAAATCTCATCAAAGAGCATGATCTGACAGGGCCAGAAGCGATCAACCTGCTTAACCTGGCCGGGGCTTCCTGCTACCGCGACAAATCCTATGAAACTGCGGTGCTGTTCTATAGGTGTTTGCTAACCATCACCGAGCGCGATCCGAACCCTTTGGACCGGGCGCGCAATCTTTGCATACTGGCCAGCCTGGACTGTCTGCGCAAAGACAAGAGCCAGTATGCCGAAGCAGAGAGACGCTATCAAGAGGCGCTGGTTATCTACAGACAGTCGTTCGGTCAGAGTGCTCCAGAGGTCGGGATGATCCTATCACATTATGCCATGCTCTTGCGCCAGATGGGGCTGCGCAAAAAGGCTCAAGAGAACGCCTTGCAAGCGCGCCAGATCTGGCGAACGTTGACGTACGAGCAACAGGACAGGTGGCATGATGCCTGGGCCGGCAATGTGGACGAGATGGAAGGCTGTGGCGTTCTTGGTGCATGGGGGATCCTCTATCTGATGTTGTTTGGTATTCCAGTGGTGCTCGGCCTGATCTTTCATTCCTGGTGGGCGCTGCTCGGCGGCCTAGCGCTCATGGTGCTGATATCGGTAGCCGGTTTTGCTGACTGGTTTCAGCATAAAAGCAACCAACTGGCAAGAAGGATACTTTCAATCCCCTTGGGCATTGCCGGTTTGCTGGCTGCCTGGCATCTGCGCAACCAGGCAATCATGGCCTGGCATCTGGGTGACTGGCCCATGCTGCTACAACTGTCCCTTGCCGTTATAGTCGCTCTGCTTGGCTTTGTGCTTACCGCAGCGGTAACATATTTTTTTCTCTATCTATTCGAGGATATCCCGTTAGGGCGTACCTTTCTTAGCTATAGCTTTCTGCCAACGTTTATCTATACATTGAGCATCTGTGCTCTGCCCCTTCTGTTAGCTATACTTTCTGGTACATGGTGGGTCGGCATCAGCAGTTTTGTTCTCCTACTCGCATTATTTATCGTCTTCTATATAAACTGGGCGAAGCGGATTCCACACTGGCATTTCCTGGTCACTTCCATCTTTAGCGCTGGCTGGGGCGTGCTTGGATGGCTCAGCGTCGCGTATCTGCACCTCAATTTCTTTCCGTCTGATCGTCTACTTACCAGCATAGCACTGATGCTCCCCTTTTTTCTTATCGCATGGGTGCTTCACTCCTTGGCTTACTCGCGCCTGTATACTATTGGCGCGGAATTCAACCTCCCGTTCCTATTAGAGCATCTGTGGGTAAATGCCAAGGTGGCGCGCTTCCTTGACGCCTGGACTACTTCTGGCATCGACGACTGGGTCAATTTTTACTTTGGGCGCCGGACGATGTACAGGAGAGAGATGCAGTTGCAGGAAGCGCTGACCGAGGGTAACATTGCCCTGGCCCTTACTACTAAGTGGTTGCCTAACTTAATTTGTGACGCCTACTTGAGGCGGGGTTATGTCTATCTCTGGCTGAAAAACATGCAAGCGGCTCGCGCCGATTTTATCAGTGCCCGTGAAGCCAACCAGGACGATCTGAATTCGGCCTGGATGGTTGTCTGGAGCGAATTCACCAGGGAGCAACCCGTCATCGTGGTAGCGAAGCACTTAGAGGATATTGCCCGCAAGACCCCGCAGGACTCTTACGCGTATATGTGCCAAGGAGTAGCACAGGCTCTGCGTGGCAACTATAAAGAAGCCTTAGCAGAGATAGAACAGAGCATTGCCCTGCAACCGGACTTAGTAGATCACTATTTCTGGAAAGGCATTGTTTGTGCGTATCTCCAGAAAGACGACGAGGCGAACATAGCAATCAAGAAATCGCTGGATCTAGACCTGCCGCCAATCCTGCTCACCCCGCTCTACTGGCTGCAACTAGATCGCCCCGACTTCTATCACCGATATGCCAAACCGCTCTTGCAAGAGTATAACCTGTAATACTGCATCAGGTGCAATACTATCATCGGAAGGATGATCGCGTATCCCCTCGTGATAGGCCACATTGAAAATTCCTTTCTCTACTCCCTCGCTCACGGCCCGGAAATGAAACACCTGCTGGAGGTTCTCTTTGTAACTCGCATCATTGGTTTATAGCATAACTACGTCAGACTGAGTTGCTATCACAGCTTTGCCGTTAATGGTTTCTTGCCAAAGGCCGGACGCGAATTTGGTTGTTTATGGTTGTCCTTTGTCGTCCTTGTTGTGCTCAACAAGCCATTGCTTTGTTTACCAGTGTTGGTCTGTTTTTGTATATGTTTGTGGAGGTTGCTGTACTCGTTGCTGTAGTTGCTGTACTGTTTTGTTATCTATGGCAAAGCCATACATTACATGAGACGGTTTTATCTCATGTGATAGTCCACGCTGGCGAAGCATGTGCTGTGTACGTTCAACATCAAGAGACAAAGAGGGTGTTGCTTGGCATAGTGCTTGGGCGACGATATCCTTATCACCATACCGATGAAGGATATCAGCAATGCGTTCTTCAAAAGAGATGTTGGAGCCTGTTGGGCTCGTGGTCATATCACAGTAAGTCAGGGCATCTGCTACAGCCGAACGTTCATGAGGGAACTCATGGAGAGCCTGACCATAACCCCGTAACTCTGCTTCAAATTGCGCCTCGGAATGATAGGCCACCAGTGAAGCTAGGTGTTTATTGCCAAAGGACTGCAACACGTCGTTTGCACCATCGAGAGGATGAAATCCTGTCTTTTTGAGTGACGGGGCATATCCAATATCATGGAGATAGGCTGCGGCAAGAAGATAGGGTTGGTCTTCTGCTTCAAATATCCTGCTGACGGAACACGCTTTCTCAACAACACCTTGAACGTGTCGCCAGCGGTTGCCTAATGGGGCAAGAAGTGCTTCAGCATGCTTCGCGGCTACTTCAACCAAGTTCATGTCAACTTTCATAGGCCTCCCCCAAACGAGAAAGAAGTATAGTCACTCTATCATAGCCCTTTCCATAGGCTGACGAGCACTCGTGCTTCGATTCCCTCTAAACGAGCGATTTCGTCTTGACCGTCCATACTGCTTACTTTGACGTGAACTTGATCAATGTCTATGCCCAGGCCTTTTGCAATGTTGTGTTGCATTTCTCCAAGACGCTTTTTCATGCGTGGCTGTTCCCCGCAGAGAATGGTGACATCGACTGTTCCTAGAAGCAAGTGGCCTGGTTCAATGAGGCGGTGGCGCATCTGTGGGAGATATTCAATTGATCTGACATTGGTTTCACCTGTGTCAGGAAACCAGTCATCGATATCACCCTTGTTGACTGCGGCTGCCAATGCCATTACAATGGCATGTGCAACAACGTCTCCATCACTTCGTTTCGTGTTTGGGCCTTTAGGAAAGGTGTCAAAGGTCACTCCTGCTAGAGTCAGTTGTTTGCCTTCAGCAAAGGCGTGAAAATCTGAAGCAAAGGCCAGACGTTGTTTCTTTGCTAGAGTGATGGCTACTTCACGGATTAATGCTGATTTGGTCGTTTCGTCAATATTCGTCATTTACTCGCCTCCTCGTCGATATCATAAGCATAGGTAAACTCGTGGAGAGCAGCGTTAGCCACAATGTGGGTATACTCAAAAAGGGTGTCATCATCGGCCCATACCCAACGGTCAATATCTGCTACGGGCTGTCCTCTGGCAATGTTGAGTAAGGCTGCTTCTTCTGCTGAGGGCATACGGCAATGTAATCGCTCAAAGGCTCGCGCTGCTCTCCGACCTGTGTGTTCGTGGAGCCATTGAAACAGGGGAATATAGCCTTCGTCTTTTCCAAGTAAATCTCCCAATAAAGACGCAAGATAGTAGCTATCAAGGATGCGGTAGGGGACTCGATCAACCAGATGAACGCGATAACGACGCAATACTTCCGTCTCCGGACTGATTTCCATTTTTGTGCCGATCTCGGTTCCTGCTGGAAGAATGGACGAAGGTTCGATAAAGCGAACGAGGGTTTGGTGACCCTGGGCTTGCATGGCACGAATGAATGAACCTGCTCGTTTCAATTCAAGCCCTGTAGCTATGGTCGGGTTAGGTGGCCCTATTACGACTTTGCTCTGAGGAGAACGGACAAATGCCCCGCCTCTTGGAACGATATCAATGACATTTTCTGACTGTAGTCTCAGCAACGCTGTTCGTATAGTCACGCGACTTACCCCTAATTCTTCAGCTAGCTCCCGCTCTGATGGCAAGCGTTGTCCTGCTACATATTCTCCTTGAGTAATGCGGTGAAGGAGTTTGGCGACAACTTCATCAATTTTGGTATCCTTCTCGGTTAACATATTTTTCCTCCTTTTCACTTTTTTCTTGGTAGTTACCACAGGTCTACCAAAAGCATACCATAGATTTGGTCATTTTTCTAGGTGTCGTTCTTTTTGGTGCCTTTGGTATTGACAACTGGTACTTACCAGTTTATAATATGGATGTGTCCACTGGTAAGTACCAATAAGTTATTGAAGGAGTAAAGGAGGTGTGCCTATGATGCAGAATGTGGAGTTTGAGGTACAGGGCGACCAGCTGGTGATCATGGTCGATCTCAGCCAGGAGCTTGGGGTGTCGGCGAGTGGGAAGTCGGTCATCATTGCGACGACTTCCGGCAATGTTTCGGTGCCCGGGTACGAGAACATTAAGGTCGGCTTGAATGTTTACCGTCCGCAACAGGTCGGTGGCACGAGTCGCCGTATGGCAAGCCGTTAGCGCGGTAAGGAGGTGGGTCTATGATGTCACCCTGGATACTCATTCTTATCATCGTTTTAGGGCTTCTTTGGGCGGGCTATGCCCAACTGAAGGGAAGAAGATAGGTCGAGCTGCTCGAGCGGAACAGGAGGTGGGTCTATGACCAAACGAGTGACCCTGTTGGCGCTGTCCTTCGCCGCGTTGGGAGTGGGTGTGGCGTATATCCTGGTGGCTCATCCCTCGGGAGTGGTTTCGATGACCATGATTGGCTTGCCATTGGCGCTCTTGGTGTGTTCCTGGCCGTCTTTGGTGAGCGGTAAGGAGGTGGCTCTATGCGTGAGGTTGTTCGCTGTGTTTGCTGTCATGTGAAGCTGGTCATTGGGGCGTGTCGCTTCTGTCCTGGCTGGTATGCGCCCTTGTGTGGAATGTGTTTGTGTAGCCGCTGTCAC
>WNGM01001282.1_pt1 | contig 26059 bp, 21 predicted proteins | sample 5400571 | NCBI WGS metagenome assembly WNGM01 (sample SAMN13153378, study PRJNA577476) | soil metagenome | isolation source: 100 cm soil or saprolite under Garry oak tree replicate 2 | place: USA:California | collected 2016-06-15 | reverse complement strand
GTGGCGATCGAGACCGCCGACGTCGTGCTCATGCGCTCCGACCCGCTGGACGTGCCCACGGCACTGCAGATCGGCCGCGGCACCCTGCGCAAGGAGCGGCAGAACCTGGGCTGGGCCATCGGCTACAACTCGGTCGCCCTGCCGATCGCGGCCGGCGTCTTCGAGCCCGCGTTCGGGCTGGTGCTCCGGCCAGAGATCGCAGCCCTGTCCATGTCAGGCTCGAGCCTCCTGGTCGCGGTGAACGCCCTGCTGCTCAGAAGACTCCGCCTCCCCAGCGCCGCAAAACAAGCGCCATAACGGGCCGCCCGGCTTACTGGCTGCCTTCGCTCAGCACCGTCCCTGCGATAGTGGTGGCATCGCGTTGCGGTTCGGCGTCGAAAGGCAGCAGCAACAGGCGCAGCAGACGTGTACGGTGCCCGCGGGTGCGTCTCGGTGCGCAGCGGCGGTCGTAGGTCCACCTGCATGCCGCACACCGGCTCGGTCACGTCTTGATCTGCCCACCGCAGCTGTCCGCCAGCTGCAGGCCTGGGCGGCTCGCAGTTCCGTCCCAACCAACGTATCCGGTCAGCGGTTCGGCCAGCCCGGTGACGGCCAGCGCCGCCTGCTTCCGTGGCGTGAGCCGTCCCGTCGGCCGTCACGGCCCAGCACGGCCAGCACGAGTGTAATCCCAGCGATCACCAAAACCACGATCGCAACCTGCCAGGGGCAGCGGAATCCCAGGCATGGCGTTCATCTCCTCGAAATGGCTGCCCGGGCCCGCCTGGCAGGACAGCCATCCGATCCGGCATTATTCAGGCTGCCTCGCCAGGCTGCCGAATCTCTGGCGGAATCATGACGTTCCGGTGAAGCCCTTTCGGCACGCCCCAAGCCACGGCCGCCAGCCGAGCACCTGCACACCCGGACCCTGGAATCAAGATCCACTACGTGAGCCCGTTGCCGTCAGGCTGCGTCTGCAGCAGGAAGGAAAGTGTGAAGGCACCCAGATAATCCGGTGACGATCCCCGCAGCGCCTGCCCGATCCCACCGAGCTGCCGCCGGTCAGCTAGGGACATGTGCCTGTACCTAGTGAATCAGCCCGGCCGTGGACAGGTACATGGACGGGTACTCGCCGTACCAGCGCTGCATGCCGTAGGCGTCGATGAGGTGGCGGTGCGGATGCCAAAGACGGCCAGCTCCGGGCGGATCTGGCTGGCGGGGTTCATCACGATGGGCAACGCCATCGGGCCGAGCGATGCAGGCCGCGCAAGGGGCACTTCCGCGGCTCAACTTTCGCAATCGAATCTTCAGGGGCCCCAGGAGGGTATCGACGTCACAGAAGGGCGACGTCGATGGCTGGCCGCACCGCTCTGGTAGCCGGCAGTCGGCCGGACAACTAGGGTGCGTTCTTGGTGGGCGGATCACCGGACCGGTGCAAGAATTGCGGTCGTGACGGGTCCATATGCAGTGGCGATCATGGCTGTGGCGCTTGTGCTCGCGGCCTGGGCGTTCGGACTCGTCCTGGCCAACCGGCGGCCCGGTGTCCCGCTGCTGGTGGGCGGCGCGGTGCTCGAGGCGCTACTGGTCGGCTTCCTCATCGGCGGCATCGTACAAATGGCTGGGAGCCACCGGGAGTTCGCCCGGGCCGAGTTCGTCCTCTACCTGCTGGCGTGCGTGGCGATCCCGCCGGCCGCCGCCGCGTGGGGGTGGGGAGAGCGGGGCCGGGCAGGCACGGCCGTTCTGGCGCTGGGGTTCCTGATCATGCCGGTGATGGTGATTCGGGTGCAGCAGGTCTGGGCTGGCCCCGTTGGCTGAGACCAGCGGCGGGGCACCGGCCCGGCCGACCGGCCGCGGGTTCGGCCGGGTGCTGGTCGCCGTCTATGGCCTGTTCGCTCTCGCGGCGACCGCCCGTTCGGCGGTCCAGATCGCCACCAAGTTCCACGAGGCGCCGCTGGCGTACCTGCTGTCCGCGTTCGCGGCGGTCGTGTACATCGTCGCCACGGTGTCGCTGGCTCGCGGGGATGCCGTCTCGCGGCGGGTTGCCACCGTGGCGATCAGCATCGAGCTGGTCGGTGTGATCACGGTCGGGGCGGTGAGCGAGTTCGCCCCGGACGCGTTCCCGGAGGCCACGGTGTGGACCGGGTTTGGCAGCGGCTACGGGTTCGTGCCCCTTGTGCTGCCGTTCGTCGGCCTGTGGTGGCTGCGTCACACGCGCGCTGGACCTTCTTCCAGTGATGCGCCTCAGCGGGATCGGTCAAGCCGGTGAAACCTGCGCCGTGCGAAAAGTGCACGATACGCATAAACCGGGAAGGCAGGGCGTCTCAAGCGCCGACCCCCGCAGGCATCCCGTGAAGGATGCGAAGGCTGCCAGTCGGTGCAGGTTGCCAGGACCTACGGCCCTGCCGGTTCCAGGCGGGAGCGCTTGTACTGCTGGCATGCGGATGAAACTGGCAGGGGGGAGGACGCTGGCGCTGGTGGCTGCCATCGCGAGTCTGGCGCTGGCCGCTTGCACCTCCAGCAGCGGGTCAGGCCCGGGGATGATGGGCGGCGGATCGGTGACCTCCAGTACCGGGACTGGCCCCGGGATGATGGGCGGCGGATCCGGGCCTGGGAACTACCACTTCTCCAAGTTGACCTGCACAGCACCGCCGGATCTGCCCGGGCGCCCGGTCATCGTGACGCTTGGCGACATGGGGATGACCCAGATGATGGGCGGTACCGCCCCGCTGGGTGCGCACATGATGCTGCGGGCAGTACCGGGCACCGTGCCCGCCGGGAAGGTGAGCCTGGTCGCGGAAAACATGGGATGGCGCACCCACGAGCTAGTGATCTTGCCGCTCGCCGCGGGGGAACAGGCCGGCCAGAGGGTCCCTGGGCCAGACGGCACGGTCGATGAGACAGGAAGCCTGGGCGAGGCTTCCACCAGCTGCGGCGCCGGCGCCGGCGAGGGCATCCGGGCGGGCACGGTGAGCTGGATCACGCTGACCTTGGCCCCGGGACGCTACGAGCTGATCTGCAACCTGCCCAACCACTACGCCGACGGCATGCACCAGGAAATCCTGGCCACCTCCTCCTAGCGGCGCCCGCGCCCCCGCATACATGCGCACCGTCGGCGATCGTGCGCGATGGCTTTCGCCCGCCTGCGTCCTGGCGTCACATATCCGGCAATGACGTGTCACCCGGCTCCCCGACCGAGCCATCGATCGCCGAGTGCCCGTTGGGGCAGGCCTTGAAGCACTCATCCGGGACGGCGACCTGCGGCACCGCCGCCAGTCCCCGACGCGACTACTTCGAGACCTGGTCTTGTTATTCGGGCTCGGTGGTGGTTCCCGCGGCATGATGTGGTGCTGTTCCTAGGCCGGTACCGGTACCCGGTGATGGGCGGCGGCGGCGGGTGGGTCCGGTCTTGGATGATTCGATCGCTGCTGTTCACGGGTGGCCTCGTCCGGTGGAGGCCACGACCAGGTCGGTCATCTCGTAGCGGATGAGGGATGGTGCGGCTGGGCAAGACGGTGACGAGCAGCCGGTCGCCTGGTTCCTGGGCGGGACTGGCCGGTAGGCGTTGTCGACCACTTCCGGTATTGCCCGGTCCTCGAATACCTTGGGCCTGTCGACCCCGGTGCTGGAACGGATGTGCCGCGACGCCGGGTTCAGCCGCTCCCGCGTCCACGACGTCGGCGACCCCGCCTCCCGCCCCGGGTCCGCCGCACCCGTTGATGGGTCGGCTGCGCGAGCGCCGTCGGCTGGTCTGCCCGGCGACTGCGCGGGATCCATGTGGGAACCGCAAAGCCTCTTGCGGAAGGGGGTACTCCCGTATAGAAGATACGGTTAGGACTCTCTTTCTTCTGCTCACACCTTCTTCGCGGGCCTGCGGGACCCGCGGGGATGGAGGGCCTGCGGGCCTGGCTGGTGGAGGCAGTGCGATGGCGCATCCCGAGACAACTGATACGACGTCTGAGGTGCATGGCTACCGGGCCCGGGTGGCCGAGCACGGCCGGTTCCGGGCGGTGATGGAGTCGTTCGCCTATCTGCCGCCGTTCGGCGGGATGTTCAAGAAGACGTCGCCGTTTTACGCCGAGTCCTACTGGTACTGCATGGGCGGCATCACCTTCTTGATGTTTCTCTACCTGACCCTCAGCGGCATCCTGCTGGCCTGGCTGGGGCCGTTTTGGTGGCTGACCAGCCCGGTCGGCAAGGCGCTGAAGGGCAGTCACTACTGGGCGGCGCAGGCGTTCTTCTTCTTCCTGGTCCTGCATCTGATCCGGGTGTGGGCGACCGGGGCGTTCCGCGGGCGGCGCTGGCTGAACTGGGCACTCGGCTCGGCGGTGCTGCTGCTGGGGCTGGGGGAGAACCTGTTCGGGCTGCTGGCGCGGGGGGACTGGGAGTCGCAGTTCGTGGCCATGCATTCGGACGACATGCTGTTCGTGCAGCCGTATTTCTTCTCCTTGTTCAGCCCGGCCAACTTCTCCGCTGACCTGGCCATTCACGTCGCGGTGATACCGGTGATCTTGTTTGGGCTGATCATGGCGCACCTGACGCTGGTGCGCCTGCAGGGCATTGCGAGGCCGCTGTGAGCGGCACCGGCACCGCGGCACCCCCGCCACCGGCACAGCGTGCCGCCGCCGAGCCGGCCGCGGCCGGCCTGGTCACCCAGCATGTGCGGCATGGGTACTGGAAGTACCCGATTATCGCGCTGGCGCTGGCCGTGCTGCTCGGTGTGCTCGGCGTGTTGGCCGGCTCGCCGAACTCGCCGCGGGCCACCATCGCCGCCACCAGCCGCCAGGACCCGGGCGGCGCGGCGCTCGCCTTCACCCAAGAGCTTGCGGGCACCTCGGCGTCGGCGGGAAACGAAAAGGAATTCGGGCTGGGGCCGCCGGGCGAGCTGTTCGTGACCGGGCCGCTTGCCTCGTTCGCGCCGCTGCTCGGCGGCAACGTCGCCGCCGCGCTCGCCGCCTGGCGGGCCGCGCCCGCCAGCCAGCAGGCGGCCTGGGCGAACAACTACCTCATGGCGCTTGACAAGATCACCCCGGCCTCGATGGAAGGCGGGATGGAAACCGCCATGAGCCCGGACTACGCCAAGATCGGTACCCTGCACGGCGACTTCGGGCCGGTCCCCACCCTGGTCAAAGCGGACGTGCGGCTGGCCCAGGCCGGGCACCTGGAGCAGTATCTGGAGGGACGCGAACCCGGGCACACGCTGCACCTGGCCACCATCTGGCTCTACGACCACCCGAAAATGCTCAACGACGCGGTGGCCAACGGCCTGACCGACGACCAGTGGGGCATGGTCAAAGAACGCGACTACCCCGTCGGCCCCTGGTACCTGATCATCCCGGCGATCATCCACGTCAAATTCCCCGGCGGGGTCACCGGCACCGGGTTCGTGCTGTGGAACCTGCTCGTCGCGCTGATCTTCATCTTCGTGCTCCCCCTGGTGCCCGGGATACGCAGCCTGCCCCGCAAGCTGCACCTGCAGCGGGGGATCGCCCGCTACCCAACCCGGGGCGAGCAGATCCCGCCGGACCCGAACGCCCGGCTGAATCCGGTGCTGAAAAAGGAACTGGAAAAGGAGGGGCTGGCATGACCCGCCGGCGCGGCATCGCCGAACTGCTGCTCTTCCTGGCCGCCTCCGCCATCGGGATCTACGCGTTCGGCCGCGGCCTGGCCGGCCTCTTCGGGCACCCGCATGGCGACCCGTGGTGGCTGCCGGTCGGGTTCGCGGCCCTGTGGGTGCTGGCCAAGCAGATGGGCCGCATCCAAGACCGGTGGCCACGCCGCCGTAAGCCGCACCGCCAGCCAGCATCCGCCGCCCCCCGGAAGCGCACATGAACCGGATCCACCTGGACGCCTACACCGCCGTCGCCGCCATGGTGATCCTCGCGGGCATCATCACCCTGATCCTCGCCCTGGCCAACCCGGTCCGCTGACCCATTTCCCAGGGTCGTCAGCGAGCCAATCCGGCCTGCCATCCGCACCGCCGGGGTCAGGCGGGCGGCAGAACTGATCACCACGCTAGCCAGTCCGCCTTCCCGCCAGCCATGGCTGGCGGGCCGTTATGCGGTGTCAGCTGCGGGGGCCCGGGTGGGCTCACAGAAGGGCAGTACACGCGGGCGATTCCCATGTCGCGGTCGCCCTCACGGGCCGACGGCGCAGTCGGTGATTGTGCCCTTGTCGTCCACGCTGCCCGCGGGTGTCTCCGGGTGGGCAGGGATGTTTGGCCCGTCAGGCCGGGCCGCTGCGCCCTCACCCGGGCGTTGCGGATAGTGAAGGGTGACGGTGACGGATGGGGCATCCAGCGGCGGTCGCGCCCCGCATCTGAGGTAGCGCGGCGCCCGTGCTGGGCGGGCCAGCCGGGTGCGGCGCCATCTGAGGAGGGTGCGGTGGACGTGTCGATGATCGCGCGGGTGCTGTGGCTGCGGCGCGGCCTGCGCGGTCACGAGCGGTGGAGCCGGGCGCAGCTGGAGGCGCACCAGCGACGAGAAGCAGCGACGCTGCGGGCCTTCGCGGCCGAACGCTCCCCGTTCTACCGGGACTTCCACCGCGGCCTGGACCGCGCTCCGCTCGGTGAACTGCCGGTGATCACCAAGGCCACCGTCATGGACAACTTCGACCAGATCAGCACCGACCCGGCCGTCCGCCTGGCGGACCTGCAGGCCTACCTGGATGCGCTGCACGGCAATCAGCCGTTCCTGGGCAGGTACTGGGTGGCGGCGACCTCTGGCAGCTCCGGGCGCAAGAGCATCATCCCGGCCAGCGTCCGCGAATGGGCGATGATCATCGCCTCCTATGGCCGGGCCAACGAATGGGCCGGCATCCGGTCCGGCCCCGCGCACCGGATCAGCATGGCCGTGGTCAGCTCCACCACCGCCTGGCACCAGTCCTCCCGGGTCGCTGCCACCGTGCGCAGCACCTTCATCGCCAGCGAACGGCTGGACGCCGCGTCCCCGCTACCCGCCATCGCCGCAAGGCTCAACGACCTGCAGCCCGACGTGCTGGTGGCGTACGCATCCATGATCCGTGCCCTGGCCGCGTGGCGCCGTTGTTGCTCGGCATCCAGCGCGGTCCGGAAGCTGGCGATCTGCCACAGCACCATGCGCCGCCATATCAGCCAGGTCGGCCACGGGGCCAGCAGCCACCGGGCCGCCGGGATCGGATCACGCGGCCCACCGGCCGGACTGTTGATGCGCCGTAGCAGGACCGTCCGGCCCGCCTCGACCATGGCCAGCAGCATTAGCGGCGCGGCGACATGCAACCCGGCGGACACAAAGTCCGGCCAGCCCGCCGCCGCGTTCGCGGCCACCGTGCCCACCGTCAGGACCCGGGCGAACTGCCGCAGCCAGCCGATCGGCTGGCCGATCCAGGTCAGCACGAGGTCGAGCACCACCACGCCGATCAGCCCACCGTCGATGCCCACCGGAACCAGCGGCGCCAGCGGCACGCCTCTGCGCTTGGCCAGGCCGGACAACGTCTGATAGGAGCCCGCCACCCCATACGCCGCCAGGCCCAGCCCAAATGCCATCGCTACGCCGACGGCTGCCCGCTGCCCCCGGCTCAACCTGGCCAGCCGCCGCACCTCAGCCATGACCCGGAGCCCTGGTCCGAGAGCGGCCGGCACATGCGGGCGGTGGGATCCCAGCGTCCACGAGGCCCCGAACGCGCCAGACCGGCCACCTGGAACGGCCGGTGTCCAACGTTCTCTGACGCGATGGCCACCCAATGGCCACCCATCGGCCCAAAAACGCCGAACCAGGGCTTCCTCCGTGATCAAGAATCTCGGAGGAAGCCCTGGTCAGAGGGCGGAGGCTCGGGGATTTGAACCCCGGAAGGGCGCGAACCCTAACCGCATTAGCAGTGCGGCGCCATAGACCGGACTAGGCGAAGCCTCCCGTTGACCAAGCGGTCCGCATCAGCGTACCGGTGCCCGCGACGGCACCGCAAAGCACATCACGGAGATACGACGGGCCAGCCAGCCCCTGCCTGCCCGGCGCGCACGGGGCCCGGGGTCAGCGCTCCTCAATCACCGTGTAGTCGCCGCGGGCGTAGCTGTCCCGGATCTTCGTCTTGGCGAACTTGCCCACACCGGTCTTGGGCACCTCGGCGACGAAGCTCCACCGCTCCGGGAGCTGCCAGCGCGGCACCCGTTCGGCAAGGAAGGCACGCAGTTCCGCGGCCGTCACCTCGGCGCCGGGCAGCACCACCACCGTGGCCAGGGGCCGTTCGCCCCACTTGTCGTCCGGCACCCCGATGACCGCGGCCTCGCTCACCTGCGGGTGCGCCATCAGCTCGTTCTCCAGCGCCATGGAGGAGATCCACTCGCCGCCCGACTTGATGACGTCCTTGGCCCGGTCGGTCAGCGTCACGTACCCGAGCGGGTCGATGGTGCCGACGTCGCCGGTGCGCAGCCAGCCGTCGTGGAACTTCTCCGGGTCGTCGTCCCTGTAGTAGGACCCGGTCACCCACGGCCCGCGCACCTCGACCTCGCCGACCGCCTTGCCGTCGTGCGGCAAGGCGACGGCGCCGTCCCCTACCAGCCGTGCCTCCACCGCGCACACCAGGCGGCCCTGGGTGTCCCGGTAGGCCCATGCCTGGTCGGCGGGGGTGCCGACGGGCGGGTGTGCCACGCTGCCGATCGGTGAGGTTTCCGTCATCCCCCATGCCTGGAGGATGAGCACGCCGAGTTCCTTCTCGAACGCCTCCATGAGCGCGTGCGGGACGGCGGAACCACCGCAGGCGACCAGGCGCAGCGAGGAGATGTCACCGCCGTACTGCCGTATGTACTGCAGCAGGGCTGCCCAGATCGTGGGCACCGCGCCCGCCACCGTCGGGCGCTCCGCCTCGATCAGCTTGACCAGCGGCTCCGGCTGGATGAACCGGTCCGGCATGATCAGGTCCGCGCCCGACAGGACCGCCGCATAGGGCAGGCCCCAGGCGTTGGCGTGGAACATCGGGACCACGGGCAGCACCCGGTCCCGTTCGGAGACGCCCAGGGTGTTGCCCAGGCAGACGCCCATCGAGTGCAGGTAGGCCGACCGGTGGCTGTACACGACGCCCTTGGGCATGCCGGTGGTGCCGCTGGTGTAGCACATCGCGGCCGCCGACCGCTCGTCCGGTTCCGCCCACGCGAAGGATCCGGGCATCCCGGCCAGCAGTTCCTCGTAGGAGTGCACCTCGCGGCCCGGGGCGGCGAGCTGGGCGGCGTGCTCGGCCAGCGACTCGGCCGGGCCGGTCACCAGGATGTGCCGGATCGTTGTGGCGTGCCCGAGCACCTGGGCAAGCAGTGGCACGAGCGTGGCGTCCACGATGACCGCGTGGTCTTCCGCGTGGTTGGCGACGTAGCCGAGCTGCGCGGGGTCCAGCCGCAGGTTGAGGGTGTGCAGCACCGCGCCCATGGAGGGGACGGCGAGGTAGGCCTCCAGGTGCTCGGCGTTGTTCCACATCAGCGTGGCGACTCGCTGGTCGGAGTCGACGCCGAGGCTGCGCAGCGCGCCGGCGAGCTTGGCGGCGCGGGCACCGGTCTCCCCGTAACTCTGGCCACGGGAGGAGTCCCCGGTCCAGGTCCGGACCTCGCGATCGGCGAACATGGTGGTGCCGTAACGCATCAGCGCTGTCACCGTCAGCGGGACATCCATCATCGTGCTGCGCACGGATCACCTCCCTGGATCAGCGCACCGGCCCTTCCCCTGCCGGGCGCCACCACTCCTTTGGGGGGATCGTGTCACGCTCGCGGCGTAACGTCACCTTTTCAGCAGTTCGGCGTCGATCCGGAGCTTGGCCACCGCACGGGACACCGTGCTCTTGACCGTGCCCTGGCTGATGCCGAGGGCCGCGGCGACCTCGGCCTCGCTCATGTCCTCGCAGTAGCGGAGCACGACCGCGGCCCGCATCCGGCTGGGCAGCCGGTCGAGCGCGCGGCTCAGCGCGTCGGACAATTCGGCGTCACCGGCGTGATCGGCGACGGCCCGGTCCGGGATCTCATCGGTGGGGTACTCCTCCACCCGGCGGCGGCGCCACCACGAGATGTGCGTGTTCACCATGGCCCGGCGGACATAGCCATCGAGCGCGTTCCGGTCCTCGATCCGGTCCCACGCCTGGTAGGTCTTGGCGAGCGCGGCCTGGACGAGGTCTTCCGCGTCGGCCAGGTTGCGGGTGAGCAGCAGAGCCATCCGCAGCAGGGAGCCGCTGCGGGACGTCACGTAGTCACGGAAGCCCGGGTTTTCGCCCGGTGGCGCCATGCGCGGCTGGACCGCGCCCATGTGCTCGCCCCCGACGCTCACAAGGTAACGGTACCCACACCAGGCCCCTTCGCCACAGCGGCCACGCGTTCGATGCAACGCTCCTGCCTGCGGATTTGGTTCGCAAAGAGCGGCATTCCCGGCAGTCGCCGGCAAGACGTAAATGCGCGGCCACTAAGGGAGGAACGGCCAAACCGCTTGACTTGTACCCGGCCGGTTACGCAAGGTCAGGAGCGGCGCGAAGGTCTGCTGAGGGGCGTGTCCCGTGGATCCATGCCGTCGCGAGCGGCTGTCCGGCAGCCACGCGGCAGGCTGAATGTTCCATGGGAGATGCCGTAGGGAGGGGTGCATGGACGATCGTTCGGCTGGCCCGCTGTGCTGTGGGCGCTGCGGCGGGCCGGCGGTCGCGGTCAGGGCCGCCCGCCGCCAGCGTTTCCGGGCCGCGGTCTTCGCCAGGCCAGGCGGCGGCTTATCGAGCGCGAAGGCCGCGCCTGGCAGCGGGGCCGCGGGACAGGCCGGCCCGGTGACGGGTGCGAGCGGCGCCGGCCACCCCGGCGATAGCGCGGCCGGCCTGGGGAGCGCGGCCGGGCCGGGGAGCACGGCCGGGCCGGGGAGCACGGCCGGGCCGGGGAGCACGGCCGGGCCGGGGAGCACGACCGGGCCGGGGAGCACGACCGGGCCGGGGAGCACGGGGCGGTTCGCCACGGTGACCGGCACGCTGCTGGATGCCAGCCCGCACATTCTGATCGTCGCCACCACCGCGGGCGAGCGCCGGTTCGCGCTGGCCGCGGCCGCGCCCATCTGGCGCGGCGGGACGGCCCATGCCACCGAACTGCGGCCGGGGGAACGGGTGGTGATCCGGGTCGCGCCCGGCCGCAGGGATGTGGCGGACAAGGTCTGGGCGGGCATCGGCCGGGTGGCCGGCACGATCAGCGAGTCGAACTCCAGCCAGCTCACGGTGGACGAGGGAACGACCAGAAGGTCCCAGGACGTGATCATCGCCCCGGCGGCGGCGAACCGGATCCGGGTCCGGTTCCCGCAGCTCGAGCCGGGGAACCTGATCGACGTGATCGGGCTGCGCCGTGGCGCGGTGCTGGAGGCACTGATCCCGGCCACCTCCCAGCCGGCCTACCTCGCCTCCCGGGTGACCCGTGGATCCGGGGTGATCCGGACCGCGGCCGACACGTTCAGCGGTTCCGCGACCTGGCATGAGCCGGCCGACCCGGATGAGGAGCCGCGGGGCGTCGCCTACCCGGCGATCGACCCGGCATCCGGCTGCGCGGAGGCCACGCTGACCGCGCCCCGCCCCGCGGACCTGCCCTATCTCGCGGTGGGTAGCCTGCTGTCGGTGCGCAACGACTGCACCGGGGCGGCCCGGGTGCTGCCGGTCACCGGCTGCGGCACCGCCGCCCGGCTGTTCCACGACCGGTGCCTGACCTGCGGCACCTCCCCCCGCGGCCGGGTCGCCGACCTGACCCTGGCCAGCTTCGTCGAACTCGGCGGGGAATTGGAGCGGGCCTGCTTCAACGCGACGGTCACGGTCTGGGCATGACCGCCGTCCACGCCATCCAGCAGATGCAGGTCCCGCTCCTGGCCCTGGTCCTGCTGGGCGCGTGCGCGGCGAAGATGTCCCGGGTGTTCCGGGCCCGCTCCGTCCTGGTGGTGCTGGACGCGACCAGCCTGTTCCCGCCACGGCTGCGGCGCCCGGCCACGATGGCGGTGTGCTTCACCGAGCTTTGCCTGGGCGCGGGCATCCTGGCCACGTCGGGGCGCTCGTTCCACGGGCAGGCGGACGGGGTGCGCCTGGCGACCGCTCTGTTCTTCCTGATCGCCATGTGCGCGATGGTGGAGTTGCGGGAGTCCCGGCCCGACCTGGGCTGCGGTTGTTTCGGCGAGCTCAGCAGCAAGCCGCCCGGCCCGCGTTCGCTGCTGCGCACCGGGCTGCTCGCGACCTCCGCCCTGGCCAGCATCCACGGCGGGGAGCTGACGCTGCCGCCCGCGGGACCGACCGCGGCGCTGGACCTCGGCATCCTCGTGGCCGAGTTCCTGCTGGTGGCGGTGTTGTCACCGGAGCTGGGCGAGGCGCTGGCCCGGCTCGGTCACACCGAACCGTGTGAGCTGCGCATGGCACCACCCCAGCGGGCACTCGCGGCGCTGCGCCGCAGCCGGATCTGGCGGCGCCACGCCGGCCTGGTCGCCGATGCCGTGCCAGCGGACATGTGGCGGGAACTGTGCTGGTGGTACCTGGTGTATCCGGGCCGGAACGGCACCGGCGAGTGCGACATCGTATTCGCGGTCGAGGTGCGGCCCCGCCGACCGGCCATTCGTGCCGCCGTGGTGCCCCGGTCCAACTGGCCGGCGGGCGAACCATCGCCGGAAGGCCCCTCCGCCGGGCCCTGGGAAGCCGCCACCGGCGGTCTTTCTCCGGCTTTCTAAGGCCCTCTAGGAAAGACCGCAGAGCGCACAATATTCCGCGAGAGTTTCGCCGGCGGCAGGGTGCCTCACACCGGCTGGGTGCGCAGGAACTTGCCGAAGTGCGGCACGGTGAAAGCGATGAGCCCGCGCTCGGAACTGTAGATAAGCCCCTTCTTGATGAGGCCGTCCCGGGACGGGGAAAGGCTCGACGGCTTACGGCCGAGTTCGTCGGCCACCTGCGCGGTGGGCACCGGGTCGTCGCCCAGCATCGCCATGGCCCGCATGTACTCGCGTTCGGCCGGGGTGGCCCGGTCGTAACGGCTGCCGAAGAAGCCCACCGCCAGTTCGGCCTCGGCCTGCGGGCCGGCCACCGTGACGTCCGCCGCGGTCACCGGGCTCGCGGCCGCCGCGTCCCAGGTCACCTTGCCGTACGCCTGGACGAAGTAGGGGTAGCCGTCCGCCGCCCGGTAGAGGGCGTCCAGCGCCTCCTGGGTGAAGTCCGCCCCTTCCCTCCGGGCCGGGGCGAGCAGTGCCTGGTCGGCGGCGGCCCGGTCCAGGCGGTCGATCGGCACATAACGGAACAGCCGCTCCGAGTAGCTCTTGCTAGCCGACAGGACCGAGGGCAGGTGCGGCAGGCCCGCGCCCACCACGATCAGCGGTCCCGCGGTCTGCGACAGCTCGTGGGTGGCGGCACACAGCGCGGACACGTCCACCGGCGGCACGTCCTGCATCTCGTCGATGAACAGGGCGATGCCCACGCCGAGGTCGGTCGCCACCGAGGCGGCGTCCGCGAACAACTCGGTGAGGTCGATCTCCAGGTCCCCCGAGTCGGCCCGGCCGCGCACCGGGGCGGCGTCGATGCCCATGTGCGGGGTGAACGACCCCTTCGGGGCCTTCGGGTCGCGGGACGCGAACGACTTGAGCACGCCGAGGAAATGCTCGATCTGGTCTGGGGCACGGTGCCGTGGCGCCAATTCCCGCACCGCCATGTGCAGCGCGGCGGCGACCGGCCGGCGGATCGACTGCTCCGGCCGGGCCTCGATCTTCCCGGTGCCCCAGAGCCGCTGCAGCGCCATGGACCGGAACGAATTCAGCAGCACGGTCTTGCCGACCCCGCGCAGCCCGGTGAGCACGATGCTGCGTTCCGGGCGGCCGCGGGCTATCCGTTCCAGCACCACTTCGAACTGGGCAAGCTCGCGATCGCGGCCGGCCAGTTCCGGCGGGCGCTGACCGGCTCCGGGCGCATAAGGATTCCGGACTGGGTCCACGGTATGGAAGCCTATGGCGCGGTCTATCAAAATCCCGAGATTGGCTTAGAAAGCCCTAGCGCGTGTCGCAACAGCGCGTGCCGCACACCGCGTGCCGCACACCGCGTGCCGCGTGCCGCACACCGCGTGGCGCACACCGCGTGCCGCACACCGCGTGCCGCGTGCCGCACACCGCGTGCCGCAGCTCGGGTTGCCGTATCCGCCACACCACCAGCGGCGGCACCCCCCAGCAAGGCCGCCCCGCCCCCACCACCGTGCATGCGGCCGGGCGAACCGGCACACCAGCCACGCACGTTGCCGGGCGAACCGGCACACCAGCCACGCACGTTGCCGGGCGAACCGGCACACCAGCCACGCACGTTGCCGGGCGAACCGGCACACCAGCCATGCGCGTTCGGGCAACCGATTTCCTAACAACGGGAGAACACGGGCGAACCGGACGCGGCCCCCCAAGAACCCGGCACAGACGGTTCCATGTCCTGGTGACCGCCACCACCGGAGCGGCCGGTGAGCGGTTTCACGCTGCTGATACGCACTGAACGTCGGGCAATGGCCACAATTTGTACCGGATCCCACTGACCTGGGAGGGGTTGACCACCTGCCCAAGGGTGGTTAGCGTGACGGCAAAGGTTTTCCTAGTTGCCGCATTGCCGGGAACCGCCCCCCTCCAACGGCGCACACGCCTCGAAGGACCCAGCCATGAGCAGCAGACGTCCGTTGATCGCGGTCCTCACCACTCTTGCCTTCGCCGCCGCGATGTCCGCTCAGGCCGGTACCGCGTTCGGCGCCACCACCGGCCACGCATCCCGCGCCGCGCAGGAACCAGGGACCAGCGGCCAGCCGTATGGCAATGTCACACGCACACCCGGCGCAACCGCGCATGCCTCCGGTGCCGCCGCACACGTGCCGCGCCCCACAGCCACCCGGCCCGCACCCGGCACCCGCGTCACCCATCTGCCCGCTCCCCGTCAGCAGGCCACTGGCTCGAGCTACGAGCCGCTGCCGAACCTGCCGGTGAACGCGTGCCAGGACTCGACGCTGCCGCGCGACTACGGCACGAACTTCCCGGTGCCGCGCGACCCGAACGGCTTCGGTTTCGCCAACCAGACCGTGATCGGCTGGGAGGGCAACTTCTACGCGCCGTTCGCCTACCTGTCCGGCTCCTACTTCGCCCGTGGCGTGCCGCAGCAGTACACCCAGGGCGGCACCACCTACTGCGGCGCCATGTACTCCTTCGGCGCCTACACCTACGGCCTGCCCGCGGGCCAGGCCCCGGCGCCGGGCTCGGTGCAGTGGACCATGGCCGACGGCTACCTGCCGGCCCTGACGACCTCGTTCACCCGCAACGACGTGGCGATCTCGATCACCGACTTCGCCGACCGCGTGCAGTTCAGCGGGAACCCGGTCGAGCTCGTCTACACCCGGGTGACCGTGACCAACAACGGCAGCCAGGCGGCCTACGTGCCGCCGGACGGGTCCGGCCCGAACCTGGTCACGCTGACCAGCCCGGCGGACACGGTCGCACCGGGCCAGACGGTCAAGCACGACTTCGTCGCGGCCGTCGACACGTTCAGCACCAGCACCAGCCTGCCCTCGGCCACCCAGCTGCTCGCGCAGGCTCCCAGCTACAGCAATGCCGCCGCGAACATGGCCGCCTACTGGAACCAGCGGCTCTCGGTGATCCCGGCGCTCAGCCTGCCGAACGTCACCCTGCCCGGCACCGGCGGCCTCGCCGGCCCCGGTCAGGCGATCGACAACGCCTACAAGGCGGCGTTCGTGTACACCAGGATCGTCCAGGTCGCCAAGTCACCGTTCTCCGGCGCCAACAACTACGACTGGCTGCTCAACCACGACCTGCCGGGCATCATGGCGAACCGGTTCCAGCTCGGTGACCTGACCGACGCGCAGAACCTCCTGCTGGTCGGCCGCATCTCCGAGCAGCCGAACTTCAACGAGGTCGGCGCCAACTGGTACTGGGACGGGCTGTGGAAGACCCCGGTCGCCTGGGCCGACTACCTGGCGATGAGTAACCAGGTCGGCTTCGTCCGCACCTACTTCCACGACGACGCGACCGGGCCGAGCCCGTGGGGCCCGAGCCTGTACACGATGATGCACACCTATTTCCTGCAGCAGCTCGATTCGGGCACCGGCTACCTGCAGCCCTCGGGTGACAACGACTCGGGCGGCACCTGGCTGTTCGACGATGAGGCAGTGCTGGCGGGCCTGGCCGCCTACCGGTACATCGCGACCCGGATCGGTGACCCGGCCGAGGCGCAGTGGGCGGACAGCCAGTACACCAGCCTGCTGACCGCGACGAACGCGGGCCTGACCGCCAACGAGCAGGCCAGCGGCGCAAACTTCCTGCCGTGTGAGGTGAACCAGCCGGTCACCGCCGACCGCTGCGCCTCACCCAGCGACGCGAACTGGGCCGGCTCGAACCTGTGGGGCCAGAACGCCTGGGACATCTACCTGCAGGGCGGCGCGCTGAACGGCGTCCTGGGCGACCCGGCCCAGACCGACAACCTGTACCAGATGGGCTTCAGCCGCCTGGCCGGCAGCGTGCCGTACCCGTCGTTCGGCGCCTACACCGGCTACAGCGTCGCGCTGAACACCGGGTACTCGGCGGCCGCCCTGTACGGCGGCGCGTACCGGGATCTGCCCATCACCAGCTACGCGTGGCAGATCAACACCACCACCGGCGGGCCGAACGCCTGGTGGGAGGCCAACGGCAGCCCGCCCGACCCGAACAACCCGTGGGCGGGCAGTCACGCCGCCCCCGAGTTCGGCGCGATCCCGTACGCGTGGCCGATGGCCAGCCAGACGCAGACCCTGCTCCAGTCGCTGGTCGCCCGGGGCCTGGTGGCCACGGCGAACCCGGACGGCTCGTTCGCGTACCACACCGCGCTGTACATCGGCCGGGGCGTGCCGGACGCCTGGGTGGTGCCCGGTGAGCACATCGCGGTGGACAACCTGACCTCGTCCGTCAACGCGAGCACCGGCCAGCGCGCCACCTACGGCGTGAAGATCAGCTTCGGCGGCAGCACCACCGGGCGCGGCTCGAAGACCGTACTGGTGTCACTGACCGGCACGCTGCCAGGCCACGACATCCGGGTGCAGCTCCCGGACTTCGCCGACGCCGGCGTCGAGAACGTGATCGGCGGCAGCTACAGCGCGGCCACGCACACGGTGACCATGTTCCCCCAGGGCCGCCAGGTGCTGGTCAAGCTCGGCCGGTCGGCCAGGCCGACGGTCGGCGTGCAGGTCGCCAGCACCGCGCCGGGCCAGCACACGCTGCCGACGCTGACCTCGGGCGTGGCGACGACCGCGACGGCCACCGTCACCAACACCGGGTCCACCACGATCCAGAACGCGACCGTGACCGTGACTGCCCCGGCCGGCTGGACCAGCCAGGCCACGTCCCCGACCAGCTTCGCCGCCATCCAACCGGGCCAGGCCGAGACCGTGACCTGGTCGGTGACGCCGCCATCGGACGCCAACGGCGGCGCGGGCCTGGTCGTGTCGATGGCCTATACCGCGCCCGCCGGGGCGTCGGGATCGGTCAGCGCGGAACAGTGGGTGGACGTGCAGCGCCCGCTGCCGCTGCCACCGGGAGCGACCGACCTGGCGCTCACCGCGTCACCCTCGGCGTCCTACACCTCGCCGTGGGAGCACGTGACCGCGATCAACGATGGCGTCTACCCGACGTCCTCCAACGACAGCCAGGACATCCGCTGGGGCTGCTGGCCGGAGACCGGGACGCAGTGGATCGAGCTGGACTGGACCCAGCCGATCACGACCAACGGCAGCTCGGTCTACTTCCTCGACGACGGCGGCGGTGTCCGGCTGCCCGCGTCGTGGGTGGTGCAGTACTGGAACGGCAGTGCGTGGGTCGATGTGCCGAACCCGAGTACCTACCCGACCGCTGACGACACGTTCAACGGGGTGAGTTTCGATCCAGTCACCACCACCGGGCTGCGGGTCTCGCTGCAGAGCGGCCTCGCCTCGGTGGGCGTGATCCAGTGGGTGGTGCCGAGCATCCCGGGCAGCTGACCCGCTGACGCTCCCGCGAGGAGCGGCCGGCAACACAGACGCCCCGCGCCAGCGATGGCGCGGGGCGTCTGCATTGGTGTCGCCAGGCGGGCGGCCGGCACCCACGGCGGCCGGTGGTAAGGGGTCGGCCGCCCGCCCGGCGGTCTCGAAAGACCTAATGCAGCAGGCGCATCGTGTTCACTGCGTCGTCCACGTAGTACACGCCCGCGTTGTGCGGCGCCAGGACCAGGCCGAACAGCGCACCGGCACCAGGCGGGCTGCCCGAGGAGCCGAGCATCTTCTTGGCGACCTGGGTTCCCGACGGGGTGGTCTCAACGATGAGGCCGTTCCCGCCGTTGACGGTGAGCACGTCACCATTCGGCGCCATGATCAGGCCAACCGGGGCGTTGAGCGCCCCGCCCTTGGTGATCATCGTGCCGGTCCCCGCGCTGTCGGAGCGCCAGGTCGGGTTGGGAATCGCGGCAGCGAGCACCGCTGGCGCCGCGGCCCCCGCCGGGGCGGAGGACGCCAGGACAATCCTGCGCGTCATACCCACGGGCCTCTCCCGATTCCACGGTTGGTCGGTACCCAGGCATAGGGGGTGAGCGGCCCGAAGCCGCACGACGTCGCGTGCCCATTCCGGCCCGCTCACGCGCACCATGCCCACTGCCCTGTTCACGGACGCCGGGGGGATCGGGTTCAACTCTTCGTGACCAAAGTCCGGCAAGTATTCGCGGGCGCGCGCGTACGGCGGCGGATCGGGGCAGCCGCGAGCCCGCGAGCAAGGCCCGGACCAGGCTGGGAACCCAGGCCGGGCTGGACGGCGGGCAGGTTCAGGGCCGCTGGCGCCCGGCGTCGCGCGCGGAAGCGTCGCGCGCGGAAGCGTCGCGCGCGGAAGCGTCGCGCTCGGAAGCGTCGCGCGCAGAAGAATTCAGCCGGGCGAGATAGGCGTTGTAGGCGGCGAGATGCTCGTCGTCGTCGATCCCGCCGTTGTCCGCGCTCGGCCGGGGCGCGTCGCCGCCGCCCGGTCCGCCGCCCGGGCGGCCGGCCGCGGGCACCGCGGCGGATCCGGCATTGCCGGCGACCAGCTCGTCGAACCGGGCCTTGCGTGCCGCCTCCAGCCAGCCGCCGAGCGAGGCGGTATCGTCGCGGCTCCACATCCAGAGCGCGATCATGATGAACGCCAGCATGATGGCGTCCCCGCCGATCCACATGATGGCCCCGGCCCAGTGCAGGTCCTGGACGGGCGCGGGGGCTCCGGGCGGCCGTTGCTCCGCAGGCACCACGTCACCACGGCCGGCGTAGCCGAGCACCAGCCCGGTGAACGTGTCCACCGGCATGGCCAGCGCGAGAACCAGCAGCCTGATCGGGTACGAGACCCGCCACTTGATCGGCTCATGTCCCAACAGTGGGAGGAAGAACAGGTACCCGACGACCAGGTAAAGCACGTGCTCTGCGTTATGCAATGACTGATATTGCAAGATCAGCCGAGACAAGACGGTCAGGTGCGTGCCGACGATCGTGGCGCAGTACGCGACCAGGCCGAACGGCGGCCAGGTGAGAAACGCCGCGGCGCGGGAGCGGACCGCGCGCTTCGCCCAGGTGTGCAGCGGGTTGCGGCTGGCGTGCAGCAGCAGGGTGACCGGCTGCCCGGCCACCAGCAGCGGTGGCGCGATCATCAGCAGCATCAGGTGCTGCACCATGTGATCCCATGCCAGCACGTCGTCGTACGCGCCGATGCCGCCCTCGGTGGCCAGCACGACAACGGCGAGGCCGCCGAGGAACAGGGCGGTGCGCCACCATGGCCAGGGCCGCGCGGGGTGGCGCCGGCCGACACGCCAGGCACCCCACAGGTACGCGGCCGCGGCGGCACCGGTGGCGGCGGTGACGACCGGGGCGAACTCCCACTGGGTGAGCACCGCGTGCCAGCCAAACGCGGGCAGCATGCGACGAGCCTACCTAGCTGCCGTCGGGGAACCCGCCGCGGTGCAGCACCATGGGGTACTGGGGCAGCGCGTCCTTCGCGCGCACCCCCGGCCCGCCAGCCGCCCGGTGGCGGCTCCAGCCCCGCGAACAGTGGTGTTCCGCCGTGGGCTTTGGCGGGGTCGGCCAGCCGTTCCAGCGGTATGACCCGGTCCAGGGCCTACATTCTCGTCACGGTCCGACAGTCACCTGTCAGTGACCGCAGGCCAACAGGCGCGGCTCGCACAGGCGCGGCTCGCGCGGCCGGTGGTCAATGTCGGGATGTGAGAGGCTTGACGCGGCACCAGGAGGGTTCGCCTAGTGGCCGATGGCGGCGGTCTTGAAAACCGCTAGGGCGTTGACGCGTCCTCGTGGGTTCGAATCCCACACCCTCCGCTGACCTGCACAAACGCGAGAACAGCCGCTGCGGCTGAGCGTCGGAGTGCCCCTCCGACCCGCCGAAGTAGAACAAGTGAAGGACACCGCGCAAGCCGGGCGGGAAGCGGGACGGCGGATGGCTCAACGCCCGGCCCTCGGTCAGCCTCACCAGCAGGGCGCAGGGCGTTGCGGTTTACCGACGTTCTTCACGGCGAACCTGGCTTCAATCAAGGAAACTAATCCACGAATCGCTGCCAGCCTCGGGCCCTCAGCGCCTCCGACGACGCGCACGCCGGTGCATCCCGGCTGCCGAGACCGGTGACAGGGGACGCCCGAATGGGTCAATGAAAAGCGCACACGGCCCGGTAGCGGCCGGCACGGTGCCGTCGAGGAGCTTGATGCTGTAGGTGAGCGCGTCTCCGTCCAGGTGCGGATCTTGGATGACCACGACCGCGTCCTCGGGAAGCCTGTCGCCGGGCTCCGCGAACGACAGGACGGCGTTCGGGGGGTTTTCCGCGAAGCTGTTGTCCCCTGCTGCCCAGTTGGCGACGAAGTGACCAGACATCATGTGTCCGACCTCGCGCTGGGGACGGTCGGCGAAGTAGAGCGTCGACGGCGACAGGCCATGCAACGTGATGGTTCCCCGGTCGCTGGTCATGCTCGCCGCAGTCTGGACGAACAATGCTTCCATGTCCTCAAGCTGCTGCTCGGTGACTTCACTCATCGTGGCTCCTCTCGCACGCCGCCTTGCCCAAGCTGGGCCCTGCTTGCGTGATCCGTTCGTGCATGCCCCTGCAGCCCAGACTGCGCTTCCACCTGCGGCCCTGGCATACTCCCGATTGGGTGAAATCCCGCTGGAGCAGGCCAGGGCGGGCGCCGGATCGGCAACTTGGTGCGGTCGATCGCCTGGTCGCTCACGTGCTCATCACCCCTGTCGTGGTGCGGCCGCCGTCGAGGCTGTCCGCCAGCTTGTTCGCGAACGCCTCGGCCTGCCCGGCGAAGTCCGGCTTGAGATTGGTCGGCGGTATCTTCACCCCGAGGGAGCGCTCGCGCATCTCTCCCTTGCCGAAGTAGCTGAGCAGCGACAGCAACGACCGGATCTGGCCGCCCGCGAACTGGAATTTGGTGCCGTCGGCGTACGAGCCCCCCTGCGCGGTCGCGAGTTTTCTGACTTCCTTCAGGTTGATGCTCCAGTACCGCCGGCACACCACGTAGACGGCGAACCGCTTCCCGGCCAGCACCTTCTCCGCCTCAGCGGACTTCAGATACGAGCGCAGCGGCATGTTGGTGGTGAAAAACCACGTCGGGGAACCGAAACAGACCAGGTCGTAGTCACCCTCCCGCGCCGCCTCAGGGATGCGGATCTGCCCGGTCGAACGTCGCACCTGCGCCGGCAGCACCGTGAGCAGGTCAAAGACCGCATGCCGGAAGGGGAACCGGCCGAACTTCCTCGCGTAGTGGGGATCGGTGAACTCGAGTCTCGCCAGGGTGACGTCGCACCCCCGCTCGCGCAGCACGCCCGCCATCGCCTCAGCCACCCGAACGCTCTGCTGGGTGTGGGTGTAGAAGACGAAAAGAACCGAGGGCTTACGTGGCGAGTTCATCCCGCTCCTCCTTCGATCGCGAGGAACTGTTCGGGGCGTTCCAGGTCGGCGTTCTGTCGCATGTCGAACGGTGCCCGAGATCTTGGTCACTCTTCGGCTGCGTGGTTGTGCCCAGAGTCAGTGGCGACCGATCAGCAGGGACGCGCCGCGGATCGGCCATCCGTCACCTACTCGCGGGCGAGCATGGCCTGGGCTTCGCGCTCGAGATCGACGTAGGGGTCGCCGCTGACGTCTACCGCGACCCGTTTGATCGTGCCGCCGGTGAACGCGTGCGGGTGCTCGCCCGGGTAGTCGGCGGTGACCGGCTCGCCGCTGTCGCGGCCGACGCACAGGCCCTCGCCCGCGAGCGAGTACAGCCCGGGCTGGGTCTTGATCCGGCCTTCGCCGACCTTCTCGTCCCCGTGGTAGAGGGACAGGATCCCAGTAGACACGTGTGGCGGGTCCTCGCCGTCCTTGTCGAAGGAGGCCGATAGGATCAGGTTTCCCCCTGTCGGGACGTCCTGGGTGGCGTCGATCTTCTGCTCCGCCATGCCGACGAAGTTGTTGACGTAGTGCAGCCGGTTGTCCTTGATGTAGAGCGCGTGGCCGCCGAAGCGTGACCCGTGTGCGAACAGCACGCCCTGTGCGCCAGGCGCTGGGATGTCCACTAGCGCGCCGATAGTGAAGGACCGGTTGCGGACGTTCACCGCTTGCGCCTCGGGCACCTCGGCGGTGCCGGGGAAGTATGCGTAACGGTTGCGGGGGGATGACAGTTGCGGCCGCGGTGTGGTGATGATCTCCAGCGCGGAGCGGTCATCCAGCGGGAATGCGCCGTTGTCGCCGGCCTCGGCGAACCACAGGTTGACTAGCTCGCGGACCTTCTCCGGGTGCTCGGCGGCCAGGTCGTGCATCTCGGAGCGGTCGGTTTCGGTGTGGTACAGCTCCCAGGTGTCGTCGTTGAAGTTGCTCCAGCCGCTGAGCGTGGGATGGGTAGTGACCGCCTTCCAGCCGTCATGCCAGATCCCGCGGGAGCCGAGCATGGAGTAGAACTGGGTCTTCCGCGCCGACGGCGCGGAGGCCATCTCGGCGCTATAGCGCATGCTCACGCCGTCAAAGCGGCTTTGCACGTGGCCTTTGATCGTTGCGGGCGGCTCAACGCCGAGAGTGTCCAGGATGGTCGGCACAATGTCGATGGCATGGTGGTACTGGTGCCGCAGTTCGCCCTTGGCGGCCGCAGCACCGGCTGTGGCCGAGGGCCAGGAGATGATGCACGGGTCGGCGGTGCCGCCGTTGAACTCATACCGTTTCCACATCTTGAACGGGGTGTTGAACGCCATCGCCCACCCGTTGGGGTAGTGGTTGTAGGTTTTCGTCCCGCCGAGCTCGTCGATCATCTCCAGATTCGCCTGCATGTTGTCGGGGATGCCGTTTGCGAACAACATCTCATTGACCGACCCGTCGGGGCCGCCTTCTCCGCTGGCGCCGTTGTCCGACACCAGTATCACCAGCGTGTTCTCGCGCTGGCCGGATTCCTCCAGGTAGTCCAGCAGCCGGCCGATGTGGTGGTCGGCGTGCGCCAGGAACCCCGCGTACACCTCGGCCATCCGCGCGAACAGCCGCTGCTCCTCCGCCGACAGAGTGTCCCATGGCTTGGTGTAGTCCAGCGGCGGGAACGGCTGGCCCTTGGGCCCTGTGCGGGTCTCCGGGGTGCCGATCGGGTTGACCGGCGGCAGCTCGGTATCGGTCGGGACGATCCCCATCCGCTTCTGCCGGGCCAGGGTCTGCTCCCGCATCGCCTCATAACCGGCGTCGAAGCGGCCCTTGAACTTGTCCGCCCATTCCTTCGATACGTGATGCGGCGCGTGCGCGGCGCCGGGCGCGTAGTACAGGAGGAACGGCTTGTCCGGCGCGACCGTCCTGGCGTCCTTGATGAATTCCAGCGCCTTATCGGTCAGGTCCTCGGTCAGGTGATAGCCCTCGGACGGCAGCTTCGGCTGGTCCACCGGGTGGTTGTCATACACCAGGTCCGGGTACCACTGGTTGGTCTCCGCACCCAGGAACCCATACCAGCGCTCGAAACCTCGCCCGGACGGCCAGTTCCGCCGCGTCGATGCGACGTTCATCTCCACGGTCGGGCACAGGTGCCACTTACCGACCATGTAGGTGTTCCAGCCCCGCTCGCCCAGGATCTCCGGGAGCATGCCGTTCTCCGGCGGGATCGTCCCGCTGGCGTTGGGGAACCCGACCGCCGCCTCGGTGATGCACGCCATCGAGTTACGGGTGTGGTTGCGCCCCGTCAGCAGGCACGAACGGGTCGGCGAGCACAGCGCCGTGGTATGCCACTGCGTGTAACGGATCCCGTCGTTCGCAATCCGTTCGATGTTCGGGGTTTCAATCGGCCCCCCGTAGCACGACATGGCCGAGAACCCGACATCATCCAGAACGATATACACCACGTTCGGCGCCCCGTCGGGGGCCTTCGGCGGCTCGAACGGAGCCCAGTCAGGAACCGAATCCCTGATATCGACATTGATCGTTCCCTTAAACGGCTCGCTCACCTGATCGCTCCTTCCGCCCGAAGACGTGTGACTGGGTTGCGCCTTGGGCATGACCCCCGAAGAACGCGCTTTAGCGGCATCCACGTGCTCGCCTGCAGCCCCGGAAGTACTTCCCGTTGCATGCGTGCCTCCACGCCCACGGAGCGTGCCGTGGCGATAAGGCTGCCGTCTTCGCCCCCCTGATCATCTGACAGCGGCCCAGTCCGCTGTGCATCACCCAGGAGGGGTGACATAAGCCTCCGACATGCTGCAGTCGCGGCGCTGCTCACTGGCGCGGGAAGCCCGACGCAGCCCTGAACAAGTACCCGTCTGTTACGCCGACCGTGACGGGTGCGGGCCCTTCGACGCCGTCGGGCGCTGCGGTCCGAGTCGCGAGCGGGGACTTGCCACAGGTGATGCGTTGGGCGTCGGCCAGTGCTTCAAGGTCAGTCCGTAACTTCGGCGGTCGGCAAGGGGATGTGTGCGGGTAGGCATCGGGCCCCACCCGGAGTAGAACACCTGCAGAACAGTCGTGCAGGCCCAAAGAGGGACCCGGAGAGATGCCTAGGGATCTCAGTGCGCCCCTGATGCGATGACCTGCGCAGACCTGACACGGAGGGATGCGGGCGGACGCCGAAAGACAGTGCTCAGCGCCCTTGAAACCGCTAGGGCGTTGACGCGTCCTCGTGGGTTCGAATCCCACACCCTCCGCTGACCTGCGCAAACGCTGCACTGAGTTCCGCGTCAAGCGGCTGTCGCCCGCCAGGAGCATGGGACCACCGTGGGCTGAGTTTCGCCAGGAGCATGGGACCACCCGTCCGCCAGTTATGGGACCACCGGAAGCCGATCAGCAGTGGCGTGCCGCTGCCGGGTTCACTCGCTGCCAGACCGATCAGCGGCTCTGGGAAGGCAGCGATGGCATTCCGGGAGGTTCAGGTGCACGAGATCCGAGAGGTATTGCGGCTGTGGCTGCGGGGTGAGGGGATCCGCTCCGCTGGGCGGCTGGCGGGGCTGGACCGCAAGACCGTCCGCCGTTATGTGGCCGCGGCGCAGGCGTGCGGCGTTGACCGCGCCGGCGGCGAGGGGCAGCTGAGCGATGAGCTGCTCGGCCAGGTCGCCGAGCGGGTCCGCCCGCACCGCGCGGACGGTCACGGCCGGGCCTGGGCGGTGCTGGCGGCGCACCACGAGGAGATCAAGGACATGCTCGGCCGCCAGGGCCTGACGGTGGTCAAGGCGGGCGAGCTGCTGGCCCGCCGCGGCGTGGTGGTCCCGGAGCGGACCCTGCACCGCTACGCGCTGGAAGTCCTCGGCTACGGTCGCAGCGCCAGGGGCAGGACGACGGTGCGGGTCGCTGACTGTGAGCCGGGCGCGGAATGCCAGGTCGACTTCGGGAAGATGGGCCTGCTGCCCGACCCGGGACCGGCCGCCGGCGTGTGGCGCACGCCCTGATCTTCACCGCCGTCTACAGCCGGCACTGCTATGTCTGGCTGAGCTTCCGCCAGGACCTGCCGGCGGTCATCGCCGGGTGCGAGGCGGCGTGGGCGTTCTTCGGGGGCGTGTTCAGGGCCGTCATCCCCGACAACATGGCGCCGGTCGTGGACCGGGCGCACTGGAGGAGGCGCCGCGGCTGCCAGCCCCGGTGTTCGGCTACGACCTGCCGGTCTACGCCAGCCCGAAGG
>WNGM01001375.1_pt1 | contig 26086 bp, 17 predicted proteins | sample 5400571 | NCBI WGS metagenome assembly WNGM01 (sample SAMN13153378, study PRJNA577476) | soil metagenome | isolation source: 100 cm soil or saprolite under Garry oak tree replicate 2 | place: USA:California | collected 2016-06-15 | reverse complement strand
CTGGTGAGCTTTATGGATTATGATTTGGGATACTTCGATCTGGAGACTCGGGTGCTCGAACCGCTCGAAAATCCGTTCGGCCCAAAAGTGTTACCTATGTCTTAGGTACGTTGTGTCACCCATGTGTCCGGGCCGGACCTTTCTTAGAATGGTTGCGGGGGTCAGATTTGAACTGACGACCTTCGGGTTATGAGAACTGAGTTAGACGTCTAGGTTCGCTGATTCTGCGTGGTTTAGCTCCTAGACCCGTGCCACGACTTTTGTCCCAAATCTGTCCCAGGCATTCCGTTTCAGAAGCATTCGGTTAACAGCCGCAGGTAAAAATCACTAAGTCGTTGCTTTGGCGTCATTTACGAATTTCGGATTGCGTTTGAATTGGCCAATTGGCCAACCGTAGCTCAGAAAGGGTTTCCTTCGCTGGAGGCCGACTCAATTTCCAGAAGCCACCTGTCTCGGAGGGAGTTTGCCTCATCCTCATAGTTTTTTTCCTCCACGAGTGCGCGCCGCTTCATTCAAACTGTGAGCGACCAAAACACTCAACTAGCAGTTTGCGAAAAACTGAGGGACTCGTCATTCCGAGGCACGCCGCGCGCCGTCGATAGATTACACCTGGGCAGACGGAGACGCACTTCTTTCGGAGAGCGGTTAATGTTGATTGGATGGCGGAGGAGGGGGGACTTAAACCCCAGGCTTCCCGGAAGCATCGTTTTACAAGGGAAATCGCTGCCATCTCCTTTACTATCGCGAGCTTTCAATTTGTCCACGTGAAGCGCCGCGAAGTCAGGCGAAGCGCTTCGAAGCCCAAAAAGTGGCGAAAAACAGTAGCCCGGAATCAAAAAAGCTCATGCTCGCACATGTATAATTACAGGCTATGCCCCGCGCGCCAAAGGACCGCACCGTTCTCATAACACTCCTAACGGTCGGCGGACCGATCATCCTTGCACTTATAGCGATTATCACTCCGGCGGGGCAAGACTGGCTGAAATCTCATCTCAATCCTGCTCCAGCTCCTCACGTGGACCCGCCCAAGGTGAAGAGGACGAAGCATGGTCTTTGTAATGATCCCAGAACCAATCAGCCGTACTCGTTCGATATCCCCTCGTTCTATCCGAAGCAATACACGCATTTGGATCAGCCTTTCGGCGGTGATGCTGCCAATCCAGGTCATAAGTTCTATTTACCGAATCCAGTCGAAGCGCCTGGCTTCGTATTGGCTCCGCCAGGAACACACTGCAGGCACGATGGTACGCACGAAGAAATCACATATTCCGGTCCGCTTCGTTCCGCACTTGGGCAACCGACGAAGTTTGCCGAAATAGAAGGCTGGATAAACGGCGAGGGCGGTCCCATCTATATGACTGTCGCTTACCAAATGCCATGCGAAATCCCAGACGAAAGCAATTGAACTTGGAGAAGTAGCTCTTAATCGCAATATAGCTGGAAAAACTGTGAGAGCGAGGGTAAATGCAAGCGCGCGGAAAACCCGGGCCTCTCGTCAGCAAGGGCAGCAGACGCCCATTCGAAGTCGCGGTTGCGTGTTGGATGGACCTCTTGGGCTACGGCAGTATGATCGCCGAGGCCGGTTTCAATCCCTTACACCGGGCAGCTTCACGAGCAGTGCGACGTTTGCGTCGCTTTCATGAAATTGTCGCCTCGCACAGTGATCGCCATTACCCAACGCTCGTTATGAATGATGGAGCGGCAACCTATCGCGACCTATCATTTAGAGGTCCCGGACCCACGTATGATTTTCTGCTTCGCTCATGGGAACTCTATGAAAGCATTCGTCGAGAGGAAATCTCCCAAGGATATCCGGGAGTAAGGCTCGTATTGGCGACGGGCTTTCGCGTTCGAGGAAGACGCGCTGGGATGGACGCGACGAGCGGACATTTCAAATCGATCCTACTTCGATACCAAAACAAACGATTGACGGCGCACCAGGCAATGCAGGAAGCGGCCCGCATCCGTCAACACTTCGATATTGTTCCGCAGCTCCAGGCCAATTTTGCCTTCTCTAGGGCTTACGTAGCCGAATCTCAGGGGAAAGCAGGAGGTCTCGCGGGGGCCCAGTTCTTCGTGGATCTCACTCTCTTTGAAACTCCCACTCCCATCTGGATCAAATTGGGAGAAAGAATAAAGTGGTCGAACGACCGACTGCGTATGCAAATATCCTTTGCTCCCTTGCTCGCCATAAACACTCCTGACAACAGGGAGAGCATTCCGCCCGGCATGCGAACAGCCCTGCAGGTTGCGCAAGAACTAAGTCAAGACACAAACGTACTCAATCTTTTGCGCCGTACTGACAAGAACTGAGAACTCAAATAGAAATCAGACACAGAAGCAAGCGAGGCTAGCTACGGGGAACGTTGGCGAGTACCGAGGTGCCTGAAGGCGAAAAGCAAGAGCTTGAGAAGATGGTCGAATGGAGCTTTCGTCACGCCGATTATGTTGATCCTCTGACTGACTTGAAACGGACAGCCCGACAATTTAAGAATCCGTCGTGGATGTATGGATATTGAAAGAGGAATGGTAGAAAAAGGGGCATTTCGCCAAGCCAGCGACGCAGACCGGATGATGAGGTGTAATTACTTCGATACAGAAGCACCGCTTGCGTTAGCCGCGCGAACGCTGGCGGATTCTGATTTAACGTTGTCCTTCGAATCATCTTTTCGATTGCCCATCCACCGAGGCCACTTTCCCACTTCTTTTGCGACTTCCTCGATATGGGTCCAGTATTCCCGGTTCGCATCATTCGTCTTGTTTTTTATAACAGCCATTTCTCAGCTCCTATGGTTGAGGAAACATCTCTAGCTGCTTCGGAAGCGACTCCAACTCTTTGATGGCGATAGCTTCCCGTTGGATATATGAGAGCGGGGACATTGGAACACGCGGATAAGACCCGTGTCGAGAGGTTTCCAATATCTTTCCATCCGATTTGCGAATTAACTCAAAACCGCGGCTCAGAGTCAGCGAAAAGAGGTCAAAGTACCTCCTCGGTCCAACACCGACAAAGGGTGTAAACGGTACCCTTCTTTTGTCGCGATCGTCCTCACGTGCCTTCTCTTCGACAACGATGGCATCCTCGTGGAGCTCCTCCGCTCGGCTTTTTGCATACGGTTCTATATAAATCACACGGGAAATTCCCGCCGCAATAATGTGCCGCGTGCAATTGTGGCAGGGAAACGTCGTCGTGAACACAATGCCTCCCACAGGGCTCACACCTGATCGAGCACAGGTCAATAGGGCGTCCATTTCTGCATGCACCGCTCGGCCGTACTCGGTGATATCAAGCACTCCACGAAATTCCTTCTTAAGGTCTTGAGTCGAGTTATTACGCACTTCCTCGGGCAGGCAGCCGAAGAAACGTTCGATGATCTTTTCCCGTTGCCTATCATTTGTGTCATAGCCAAGAACGTGATCGCGACGGTCATGCGGTCCGGGCCAGTACAGCCCGCCCCCCGGTCTTGGCACATCGTTGCAGCCGACAGCCAAGACGTCTCCAGATCTCGAGGTGATCGCGGCTCCAACCTGACGCCCGAGTTGTCCCGATCGAAGTGAAGAAGCGTAAGCAAGAAACATCGCATGTTCACGCTGAGTTGGTGTGATGTGAGGATTAGAAAATACGAGGTCGAAGAATCTCTCCAACTCGGAAATGTACCTATTCTTCTCAAGTCGGACGAACACATCTGAAAGATGAAAAGTCTCTCGAGTTTGTTGTCCGTAGGGATCCAATTCTTGAGAGTCACGTGCAATTAGGTCGAGTGCATCCTTCCTTGGCGCATCTAGTTTTAGAAGATGTTCCAACCGTCCTTTCTCGGTTGCAAATACACCCACCAAGAAGAAACCGTCGCCATATACCTTGCGCAGTGTCGCGACTTCCTCCGGCCTCTTCAAAGTTAGGACGAGATGAGCGGTACGTTCGATCGGCTTCTGAACGAAATGATCTTCTCCCTGCTTTTCTTTTTCTCGTGCGGCATTAATATCTCCGATTGCCGCGAGAGCCCAGAGGTCCTTGCGGCCGGAATCGCGACAGCCTTGGTTACCTGCATCCATGTAGCTATTGATCCTGGCAATTTCTGGTTCATTCAAGAGGTCATAGTCGGTAAGTTTGGGAATGAGCGAGCTTATTTTCACCACTCGGGTTTTGTAATCATATTTCCCCAGGATCGAGGTGAGAGAGTCTCGAATCGGTTTGTAATCCGTGCCCACAGCACACACCAATCCAATTACGATTTCTGCGTTACAAAAGTCGAAGGGTTCGATGGGATTCTTGATCTGCGGCGGGCGGGCTGTTGGCACGCAAATACCTCGGATGTGGCTACAATCAACTTGGCATCATCTATTCCCTTTAGTCTCCGCCGGCGTTGAGGTTTTTTACAAGCCTGCATTTCACCATCGTGTTACTAATAGACAAACTCTCAGCGGTTCTGACCGCCATCAAACACCAATAGCCGACGGCATTGGTAAATTCACACAAGGTACAGGGCAGTTTCGATGACGAGCAACGGGGAGCCACATTGCTGCGCGCGGTTGATCCATCCTAAGAGGAGTAAGCCAGAGATGCTGCTGGTTGCGTGGATAGGGACAACCGAGCGCTTCACGTACCAACCTCACCACCATCGATAGGCCGGCCCAAAAGGAAACAAAGGAAACGGTCGGTATTGGGTCTGCGCCGGCGGCATCGTCGACGAAGTGCAGGCAGCCCGAGCATGGCTCGCCCGGTGTGTGGCCCGATGATGAAACATTGAAATGGCTTGTACCGCTTACAGCCACCCATCCCGTGGCCTGGCGCTGAACCTCCCACCTGCTCGGTATATCGTCAACGCCCACCAGGACGCGTGGAGCTAGACGCCGGCCAAGAGTCTTACCTTCAAATCGTTTGGTTACTGGTTCGAGATTCAACTTCGGAGCGCAGCGATCCGCAACCACCTGCACTTTCAAACTGCCGACGTCGTTGGTGAGGGTAAGCATGTTTCGATTCAGATTCGATGCGCTGGTCAAGTCAGCGTCGAATATACGTCCCCACATTTCGACATTTGGTAAGCGCGTCAGTGCGTACAAAGCAGATTGACAAATCGCGCCTGCGCTTATGACGTCTACCTCTCCTAAATTCACGCCCTTCGAAGGGACCGAGACCGAGCCAAAATCCCAGGTACAAACAGGCGACTGTTCGAAGTAGACGCGATCAGCTTGATCTCGAAATGGTAGGCGTCGCATTACGAATTTGAACGCCTCGCCGGCCGCGAGCGCTGCACTGACCATGGAACCGATCGGCCAATCGGCGGTCCAAGGCGAAGCGTCCATCATGCTTTCCATTGCCAGTTTTCCGTACCAGTCGCCGCCAAAGACGCGCCAGAGAGGAGCAAGACTATCGACGCCCTTGGTATTTCCAAGCACAAAAATGAGGTCTGGATTCAACCCAGTCTGTTCGCGCACCGTGGCACCGGCGACTAGCGCCCCGCTGGATTCAAGCAGCGCTTTGCAAATCGAGGGGCCAGACAGAGGGGGCTGCGGCAAGAGCATAGGGACATCAGGAATCCGTAACTCGACCTGCATGCCCATGCGGCTAAGCAACGAGACAGTCGTAACTAGGGCCGTCTGCCCACTGTGAGACGATAAGTTTTCAAGATCTGAAACGCAGAGGACCCGAAGCGATTGAAAGGAATGGCAGATCTCATCGTCGCTCAGTCCGTCGGCCACGTAGTCCCGACAAAGCAATATGGTCCGATTCAGTTCTTCGGGCGAGGTCATGCGACAATGACGGCCTCGCCCGCCGAGCTAAGGCGCTGCCACTTCCCGTCTGCGCGCAAACGACCCACCCAGGCCCTATTCAGAGATGGCTCACCTATCCCAAAATCGGGTACAACGATGGAAAGAAAGCCAGCTTGTGAAACGATTGGCCACTGATCATCGGTCAGCGAGTGAAACGCCTCGCGCGGATGTGAGTGGATTTGCGCTTTGATGCTACGCTTGGCGGCCACGAGTTGCCGCCAAAACTCAGTCAACCAGTTATCCGCAAGCTCATAGCCAAAAGCTGAGCGCTCGTGGATGGGATGCTCGACTCCATCCACGAGGTCTTCACCCACTGGTCCCGTCCAGTAAACGGCGCACTCACACTCCCCCCGTCCGCAATCACGCAGCCAGCGAAAGGTAGTACTGACAATATCGTTGGCCAAACGAAGAAGGCCCTCGCCACCCTTCACTGCGTTCGGACGGAGCAGAAGAACCTCACCGGGCTTGAGGCCGGCGCGCTCAACAGACTCATTTTCCGGCACGACACTGCCATCCTGTCGAAACAGGGATAGTAGATGCGCGTTTTGCGTAATACCAAAAACCGCGATCGCCTTTTGAAGTAAAGCCGTAACCTGCTCTTCTGGTTCGACCTGAATCGGCTTTGTGATGCCGTTGTATGCGACATCGACCACAAACTTCTTTTCCACGATTACGGTCACGGGAAAGTCCTCCTGGTGCCGACGTTCTGTAGTGCCGGACACAAGGATCAAGCTACGCCTCGGATCAGCGAATGTCAACCATAGAAACTATTATGTATGTTTTTGACAGAAACTGTTTCCGCCATTTGACACCCTGCCTTTTATGGGATATGAAACAACGTGTGGCGATACCGCAGGGACCCTTTTACAACGAATTCGGCAAGAAGCTCGCCGCAGCGCGGAGCGCCGCCAAAGTCACGCAAGAAGCCCTGGCAAAATCTGTCGGGATGTCCCGAACCTCAATCGTCAACATCGAAAAGGGACGCCAACCCGTGCATCTTCATCTGGTGGCCAAGATTGCCACCAGCCTCGGAACGAGCGTATCGGTGCTGATCCCGGACGGTGCTCTTCTAGCGTCTGCGACATCGGTTCCAGACCTGAAAAACGTTTCAGTGCAAAATCGGCCCTTCGTGGAACGCATTATGTCTGCGACGGCTTACAAAAAGGGAGTTGATGATGCCACCCAGATTTTCGCTGGCGAGGCGCAAAGCGGCAGAACTACTTCGAGTGGGAAGGGTAAAAAAGCTTCCGGTTCCAGTCGAACGTTTAGCGCAAGTAGCAGGCGCAAAAATTCGGTATGAGCCGTTCGAGGGTCGGATATCGGGCTTGGTGCACCGTAGCCCAGACGGATCAACCATAATTGGAGTCAATTCTTCCCACGCGGAGACACGACAGCGCTTTACAATAGCCCATGAACTGGGACACATGCTGTTACACAAGGACGAAAAGTTTCATGTTGATGAAAGTGCGTCCATTCGCTTCCGGGATGAGGAATCGAGCTTGGCAACGAAGTCAGAAGAGATCGAAGCCAACCAGTTCGCCGCGGAACTCTTGATGCCTGCGAATCTCATGGCCGCGGAGGTCGATAAGCTCCCGGATGGCGTAGATCCGGAGGATGCCGTCCCTATCCTCGCTGCACGCTTTCAAGTCAGTGAGCAGGCACTAACCTTGCGGTTGAGTCGGTTGGGTTTCTTAGTGTGATCTACAGGGATGTGCCTAGCATAGCGTCGCCTGTTGGTGCGGTCTCCGAATCGATGCTCATCGGCGAGGCTCGAACTCCTGAGGCAATCGCAACTCAACCCCGAACGGAAGAACCACTTTTCGATCCTCGATCTTGGTCGGTCGGCGTGATGATTCCCAGACATCCAGTTGCAAATCAGCCTTTTGCAGTACCGCCGCGGCGTAGCCTGCGTCTTCCGCCTGTAGGAGTTCGCGAGCGATTGTGATGACTGGCTCCGCGAGCTCAACATCAATTTCACCCAGCTCAGTCTCGATCGACATCACCGTCGCAGTTCGGCCGTCGGCACGAATGCCCGATTTCGAGGTGCGTCGGCGTAGCTCGTCATCAGCGAGATTGGCCAGTCGCGCCGCGTTTATTCGACTCGACTCCCGCAGACGTTGTTCCCGCCTTTCGGTTCGCGCCTGCACCGAGAAAGCAATCGCGTTGGCGTTCGCTCGCAGTCGAAGGCCTCTGAACAGTCCGAACAAGTTCGCTGCTGCTATTTCGACTGCCGCTTCTGAAGGTAGATTCGACTCTTCGACTTCGTTCCTGCGGTTCCACGCACGCAATTGCAGACGACGGGTTCGCAAGTTCGCGCCGCTTGGGTGGACGCGCGTGGCAACCACTAGATGCCTTGGAATGGTGAGGATTGACCCATTCAGCGTGACGAGAATATTCCGTGCCTGAGTAGACCAAGCGGGTGGGCATGTTCGTGTGTTTGTGAGGCAAAGTCGAGTACCCTTTGCTTCGGCTACCGCCCACTGATATCCCAAACCGGTTCGTCTCGACGCAGTCGAGCGCAGCGCCAAATAGTCGGGACACAAACGACACCGGCTTCGGGGACGGCGAGTCGTTGAGAGAACACTGCGGGGAAACGAGGGGTGCCACGCCGAAAGATCGACGGCCTGAACGGCCCCAGGGTAGAAAGCGCTGACGGGAGCCACCCACCTGTAACCCTCAGAGGCCAAGACATGTCGCGTGCCGGCAACACCCAACATCCAGGAGAGAAAGCTCTTCCATTGACGCTCACTGCGGGCCGCTTCAGCGCGGACGGCGAGGAGATCTGTTTTGCTCACGTTCGCCACCTGTAGTAGGTATGGTGGCCAGCCAATGAAGGAAGAACCGACAGCGGCCGGTAGCGACGGGACCCAATCGGCGAGCAAGTGTCCACAGATGTCACTCGTGGTCATTGGGAGTGAGCTCGACGTTGTGGCGCCCACACCCCAGTATTCAACGAATGTTGAGATAGTTTCCTCCCAGCAACAGCTTCCAGTTTGTCGAGAATGCCGTGCTCGGTCTGAGTTGCCGCCCGCTAGATAGATGCAAGATCGACGCGAGCTACGTCTTCCCAGTCCTACGAGAGGCATAATCTAAACACACTTAAGTTCAAGAGGGTATGCCTACAGCGTCTCTGCGCAGCCTAGCCGGAGTTGCGGACTCTCACGCAAGGATTCATGAGCCTGCACGCAAGTCAGATTTCCAATCACAACAGCATTCCAGCGCCACCGCTTCACTTCGACCGATATCGTCCCACTTCGCAGAATACGGGTACCTGAATAAGAGGCAGATTTTCATTGGAAACTCTTATTCAGAAATTACGCGCCCTCACCGGCATGCTTACAATCAGCGAAGTCGCCGAGCTACTCGGCTTCCATCCGGTCACGCTCAGGAGCTGGGTCCGCGCCGGTAAACTGCCGGCCGTCGGAATTGCCGGTCAATCTGGGAGCGTGTTGGCAAAGAACCCGATGCCGCGGTGGCAGCGCAATTTCGCCGGGAGCAGTCGCTGCGAGCAAAGGCGGCTGGCCTTCAGATCAACGAGGAACAGAAGGAAGTCCGAATCCCGTTGGAGTTCGCCATCGAGAATTTTCTTTCCGATGTGAAAACGCAGCGGTCTGCCCAATCAGCTAAACATTGGGCCTGGCTGCTCGACAATATCCGAGAGCACCGAAAGGCCGACCAATTCTAGACCTCTGAATTTATCTACATCCCCGACCAAGTACGGTGTTGCTCCAAGGCAAATTCGCTTGGGGCATGGGAGGCGTTCCTTGGGGCCCGCAAGTGCTTCCCAGCTAACTCATCATAAGAAGTTCCAGTCAGCCGCGGGGACAAAAGAATTTTCATTGTTGCTGACTCAACTGAGATTAGGCCCATGTCGAAGAGAGTATGAAGGTCTGCTCGCAACAAAAGCCCATTTGACAGATGATTCGAATCAGGACCGAGGTAGGGAATGATGTGAGCGGCTTCCAAGGCCTCTGGGGCATCGCATCCCGAGATCGCGCAGCGCGCCTCGTAAGCGTCAAGAAGTTCTTGACGGAACTGTAGTTGCCCTCGACGGCGAACGATAGATGCCAAGATCCATTCGCGACCGTCTGCCAAGCCCTGAAGATTCGCCGGTTCCGTCGCCGGCGGTTCCGGTTCAGTCATGACCTGCTCCACTTCCGAAGCGGAGCCACGACCGTGAGACTGACCAGTTGGCGTGAACCCCTCCAAAATGAAGTACCCTTCAGACCATCCCGCCACAAGTGCTGGCCCTAGAATCTTGTACAGAGCGCGAGGTTGCGTTGCAACCTGCCTCATGACGCCAATTGGGATCGAATCTCGCCAACACGCAAACAAGCCCCGGTTTGTGTATTCTGAGTCCCTCTCCTCGGGGTTCTTGTTCTCTTGGAAGTAAAAGAATGACCAGGTGCCATCACTTCGGGACAATGGTTCCCGATCTGGATATGGGCTGTTTAGCGCCTGACGGATGCTAAGCGCGTACTCACTCCACTCTGGTTTGTAGATTCCCTTGGCCTTCGATGCCAGTTTGATTCCGTTTCCGAGCGGCGCCGGCCAAGGCACCTCGCGTCCCCGATTATCGACAAACCACGTCAGTGCCAACCGATGGCGCTCAGGAATGCGCCTAAAAAGATCAGATAGCTTCACCATAGGCGAATCTATGCCCCCCCTCTCCCCGCGTCGCTTCGAATTCCAATCGTTCTCTGTCTTCCAAAAGAGCACGTGCTATTTAACGAGCAGGCTGCACAATTGGGGTTCCGTGCCGTGCAAATCTTTGAAGAAAAATCGAGGATTCCATAATTGTGCATGGCGCAATTCCTTTCTGGCAAAAGCGCCCATGCGAGTGGCCAAGCTTCTCCAGCGCGACGCAAATCTCTACCTGCTTTTCTTCCCGTGATTCTCTCAAAGACTCGAAGGACGTTCGCGTCAACAATTGGTACTCTCTTTCCGAAAATAAAGCATTCGATTGCAGATGCCGTATAGAGGCCTAAGTATGGAATGGAGAGCAAAGCTTCAAGAGACTGCGGAACTTTCCCATCAAAATCGTTCGTAAGCGTCCGTGAAATGACTTTGAGTGATTTCGCTCTCTGGTTTTGAAGACCCAGGGGTCGTAGCAATTGAACAAGGTGCCCAGTTCTAGCTCTCGCCAATGCGAAAGGTGTCGGATATTCGCGGATTAGTCGAGGCCAGACAGACGCAACGTCCTCGGCCTTCGTCTGGACCAGAAGGACTTCCGCTAGGAGGAGATGGAAAGGACGCACATTCTTTGCCCGCCAAGGAAATGCACGGAAGTTCTTGTTTCCAAAGCGTGCGAAAAATCCTTTGAGACCCGGTGGTAGCTTTACCGCGGCCGCCGCATCTCTACTCGACCAGAAGATGCTATGTTCGCGTTTGCGGCCGTATCGGGAAGAGGAGCTGTCTCCGTCGCGTGACTTGCGTGCCATGCTTTATGACTTCCAAGATAGCTTTTGCCAGACCTGCCGCCAATGGTGGAGGTACCGCGTCGGACACAAGTCGTATCTGGTCGGAAAGAGTTCCGGACAATTCGTAAGTAGTAGGAAACCCTTGAATCAGCATCGCCTCATACACGCTTAGGCGCCGACGTCCAGTGGGATGTATGTGAACCTCACGGTGACCGTAAGCAACGGTCCAACTCGGCCTGTCCCATTTGAGGACTCGAAATGGACGCCCCTTGATGTCGCCTTCTTTCAAGTATCCGTTGAAGAATTTTTCGGACCTAGGCTTCATGCACCAATGGTTCGGGTGAACCGGGATGTCCCCCGGCGATAGCCCGTGCTCATAATACTTCGGCTTCGGTAAAGAACCGATTGCATCCTTCACCGTTCTCCTGGTTTTCGTATTTCCTGCGGGGAATTCAAAATCGAGATCTGGATATTTTTTCTCGTTAAAACCTACAACAAAGAGTCGCTTGCGTACCTGCGGCACATCAAAATCCTGGGCATCCAATTCTCCTTCGAAGATCGAGAATCCCGCAGAGACAAATAGTTTCTTGAACACACCGAACAGCTCGGAATGTTTCCTGTACCGAAGCCCGAGAACATTTTCGAATACGAAGAAATCAAGTTCAAAGGCCACTGCTAATTCCTTTAAGACCGCCGCGTAATTGTGAGGGAGGTCTGCACGCGCATCTCGCTCACCGCCATTGCGATTACTTAGAGAAAAGGCTTGGCAAGGCGGCCCGCCAATCACCCCGACGGGCTTTCTCGCCTGCGGTAGTTCCGCCAGCCGGTCCAGGATGTACTTTCTTGGCGCCAAAGAAAGGTCCTGCTTCAATACTCGTACACCAGTGTGGTTCTGTTCATAGGTTTTGCATGCGCTTGCATCTTTATCGATGGCTATAACGGGTTGAAAACCCGTCTCCCTGAAACCGAGGTCAAGCCCCCCGCAGCCGCAGAACAAACTGATGACAGGCAGCGAATCTTTCTCCAGGCAATTCGGCTTTTCGAATTTCTCGGAACTTCCTTTCGTGGCCATCTCAGTAGGGCCTTCTCAAAACTTCGAAGATCGACTTGCATGTGACCCTTTGTGCTCCAGCAGCGACAGCTTGAGTGTACGCAGCACTGAGTTGCGGGCAAAAGTTGTTGGGGTTCGTGTCCCAGAGTGGGTGGACAACGATTTCGATAGTGTTTCCCCTGCGGCCGGCCGGAACACCGGCTAGTGTCAAGAACTGCCATTGTGGTTGGGCCGCGAAGTATGCAGTGGCAGTGGCAATCGCCAGGCTTTGCCAATATGAAACTGTGAAATCGATCACTGCGTTTGGATCTAGCGCGAGACGTGCCAAGTCCAACCCAAGACGCCAATCGAGTATATTGTGAAACGCTAGATTACTGAAATCGCGAAGACAATCAGGGCATGAAGTCTGGCAGGTATTTGCGTGCGCTGCTCCAACGAGCGGATCGTAAAAGCTAGGGTCGCCCTGGCCGCTCAAGAATCTCAACAGGTTCTCCACTTCCGCTGGTATTCCCAAATGAGAGCTGTATCCTGCGCCGTTCTCCAAACTGTCGGAAATGAAAATCTCTCCTCTGACTTGAGCATTCGGATCTCGAACAATGCGTAACCCTACTTTGAGTTCACGCTCATCGATATCAAGCCGAACGGCAGCGGCGCGCCGCATCATGAAGCCAAGTGAGTAAAGTGCTGCGCGGCCGTTCACATCGAGCGGCGTATGAATGATGCCCGCAGGCCACGCTTGAATTCCAAGCACCAGAACATCAGTCGGTTTAATGGCAGCGAGGGCGCGCCGGTCCTGGCCAGCGCCTGCGTTAATCTGCGGATTGTTGACCCCGATCTGAGTCAGAGCTTCCCGCGTTACCCATGTTTCCCCCAGGCTCAGCTTCACGAAATCGAAGCATCTGCCACCGTTGTCGTTCACTACGAAAACGGTCTCTTGCCCGGACCAGATGCCAAAATTTGCTCTGTGCGTGAGCGGCTGGAGAGTTGCTCCCATCTTCGGCCGCGACGCGCGCGGCGTCCATTCGAAAATACCCTCAAAATCGCGGCTTCTGCCGTACAAGGTTCTGAAACCAAGAGGCTGAGCCAGCTGAATCACTTCATATCCAGGGTCCTGCTGCGGTGTTGCGCCGCAAACAGGACAGACGGCAGGAGTAGCCGGTTGCACATCGACTGCCTGGCACGCGCGGCAGAATCCGATAGGGTGCGCAGGTCCCAGAGGATTGGGCTGTTCCACTGCAAAGCGTCCCTGCGGCCGGTAATGCACGACACCCACGGACGTATGAATCAATCCGTCCTTAACTGTTTCAGCGCCCGGCGCGAACTGGCTGATCGCCAAGTCCAGGTCGCGGTCAACCACGCCCTCCTCAGGAGGCCAGTCGTAACCCCCCGCAGGGCGTTCGTGAAAGAGATAGCGTACGCGCGTCGGAAACCCGAACATGGGAAGCAAGCCCACGTTGGCGAGCCGCTCGCTCAACGCGTCCTGAACGAGCAATGGATCGTTGGCCGCCGCCGTTATGCGGCCTATAAGCTGATGATTGATGAAGGTAAGCAATGCCGCGCGCTGTGCCACGAGCTGCAGATCGGTGTACGCCAGCAGGACATCGGCGGTGCGGGAAACCGCCGCTTGATTGCCTTGGATCCAAGCCGCCACCGATTGTTCAGCCGTCGGCCCTGGAGGGCCGCCAGCTTGAGCCGGCGGCAGCGGCTGGTTCCATTGCACCGCGTTTCCGAATTCACCGTGTACGCTGTCCGCTGTCTGAGCGCCGAAAAGATTGAGTGCCTGAAATGCCTGTCTCAAGACTTCTTTGGCGAGCACCCGCTTAATTATTTCCAGCCGCGTCACATCAACATATGGCTGCGGGGGCGGGTCTGCGGTCATGCGTTGCGGACGCTGAAAATAATAATCGTCATGGCTGCGGCCACGGCACAGAGTCAGCGCAACAGAGAGGCCGGCTCCGCGGCGGCCTGCGCGGCCGACCCGCTGCTGGTAGTTGAAACGCATCGGCGGCATGTTGGCCATCATGACGGCCAGGAGCCCGCCAATATCCACACCCGCTTCCATCGTTGTGGTGACACTCAAAAGATCGATGGGATCTGTCCGCGCATTCTCAATGCCTGGCAGTACGATATCCTGAAAGAGCCTTTGACGCCTGCGGCCGTCGGCCTTGTTCGTTTGGCCCGTGAGTTCCTCGCAGTTGAGGCGGAAGAGGTCTTCCGTTTGCGTAGCCAAATAGCTGTAGTAATCGGAAAATAGCTGCGCCGGCGTCAACGACTGCGGCGGGTTTAGAACAGTCTGGCAGTCAGTGCAAACGCGGCCGGCCGGATGAAGGTGAATCCTCGTGCATTGCGGGCATTCATAGAACTGTGTCCCTGCCCGAAAAAGAAACAAGGCCTGAGCCTGCAGCACGAACTGATTCAGGCACCCGGAATTTGTCAAATGATTCAGAACATCTGCCTCGAGCGCAGCCACATTCAGGCCGCGACGGTCCGCAACTGCCCGCAAATAATCCCGCACATACGCAGGCGTGTTTTGTGGCGGATTGGCGTCGTGCGATGAAAGTTTTTTGCGCGAACCCAAAAGCCGGATGACTCCGTCGGCTGCTTCCTGCACATCAGCGTTCGGCGCCGGAAAGCTGAGCCGGTCCGTTGTCGCAAATGCGATGCATAGGGATTCCAGGCTTCGCCGGCCAGAAGCGAAAATAATGTCCATCAACTCCGCGAGGGATTCGTCTGCGATTCGTGTCAGATGATTCTGCTCGTCTGCGCTCAGCTGGCTGTTCGGCTTCGGACTTGGAGTCATGCCTGCGGGCCAGTTGTAGAGTTCCCGCCAGGGGCCCGAACGGTTTCGAGCGTCTGTCCAAAGAACGTCCTGCGAATAGCCGCCCGGATTAATTCCTTGCCGCAATAATTGCGAAGATACATCTATCGCCAGTTGCCCGACCGCGTGCGGTCCCTGCGTGGCGCGAAGCTGTATCCGTTGGGCAGCCTGCTGATGGGTCAGTCCAGGAAACGTCTGTGAGGGGCGATTCGCCAGCGATCCCTGTGCCATTGACAGCGTTGCGATTTCGGCAGGATAAGCGCCGACATAAGCATCCGCGGCCTGCTGCTCTTCTGCAGACAGCGCTTGACCATGAAGTTGAGCGATGAAGGCGAGAGCTCCAGCACCTTGATGGGTCAGTGCTGCAGCGAGAGCCTGACGGACAGAATCGCGGTAATGCGCAAAGCGCATACCGGCAGACAGTTTTGCAGCATCTTGTCTGCTATCGGAAAATACAACTAACTTCCGCCCGCTGGGATTTTCAGAACCAACCTCACGGAGCAGAACATCGGAAAGTACCTGCGCCAGCTTTTGGAAGCCGGTCCGCTGCATTCTTACGGGCGATCCGATGTTGCGCCACGCCCAGTTCGTATCGCACCGCGGACAGCGCGATGGATATTCCCGCGAAGCGCTCGCCGCCAGTCCCTGCGGAGGAGGATCGAAGATATCTCCATTGGGGTCATGCATCGCCGGAACACCGTATAGAAAGCCCCGTCTCGCCTGCGCGTTTCCGCCAAGGGCTATCCTGGCTTCCGCAGGAACAAGGAACGCAGGCCGCCACTCCCTTTGCACATTGTTCTGGGACCATTGCGGCGCCGCAGGCTGCATGCCATTGTCTGCGGGCCAGAATACCGCATACCTGGCATAGTCTCGGTCAAACGATGCCATGTCAGGCGACGCTTCCAAATCGGGATGGTCCGGACTCAAGTACCACTCGTTCGGATTGGTTCCAGGACGCCTGTATCCTCCCAGAAAAACTTCGCCGCAAGCCTCGCAGTAGAGCAACTCCAGCACGCGCGACCCGCACTGGCACATAAAAGTTGGTGTGTAGTGAAGCCGTCCGACGGGGCACGGCATCGTCCTCGCCGGCGCTGCGCTGCATTGAGGATCGGAACACGCCCACAATCCCTGAAGGTTTCTGAAAAGCAAATGCGCGCGCACTGGCAGCGGCGCTGCATTGTTGGAGCTGCGCGCAGCGCAAAGGCCTCCGATCAATCCATTGACCGCAGCTTCCCGCTGCAGCGCTGCCAGCGCCGGAAAGAGCTGACTGCCAATATCTGATGGGAACCGGGGCTGAGGAATCGCTCCCTGCCCCGCCTCCGTGCACGCAATTCGCAACGCATCCGCTGCCTGAATATGCTGAAGGCTTCTGTAGATAACCTCTTCCGGAGGAGTCCCTGGCGGAACCGCAGGTGCTCCAACCGCGGCACGCAGGCTTTGCGCAGCCGACTGAAGGCCGGCCGGCGCTTGCAGGTCTTGTCCCAAATCACGCAGCGCCCCGGCTTGGTTACTCACAATTTGGACGGACTGCGGGCTCGGGGCTACCGTGCTGCCGCCAGTAACTCGAAAGCGGCTGCGGTCACGGCCAAAAAATGCTTCAAGGTAGTCCAATCCAGAAGCATCGTCCGTGAGTGAAGCACTCGACGCGATGATGCGGAGCTGACTTGAATTGGGCACCAGACCAAGACGGTCAAGAAGCACGCGGATTATGTAGGCCACTTCTGTGCCCGGAGTGCCCCGGTACGTGTGAAGCTCATCGACAACAAGATGAAACAACCGCGAACGGTCCGCCTCCAGCCATTGCCGCGTGAGGTCAAACACCGGAATCTCCATGCTACGCATCAGCATGATGTTCAGCATCGAATAGTTCGTGATGAGGATATCCGGCGGATGATCCTGCATGTCCCATCGCGACCACATCTCGCCGCCGTCTACGCGCGGGAAAAAATGCGCGGCCGGGGTTCCGGCGACACGCTGGGCCTCTTGCTCGGTCAGTCGGAGCTCTTCTCTGAGCTTGCTTGTCTTTGCAGCATTGCGGTCCCCTGATACGGGTGTGCGTCCCGTGTAGCGGCCGAAGTAGAAGCGGTTTCCGGCACGCCTTGCCTGCAACCAGTTGCGGACATTGTTGCTGTCCAGCGCGGTCCGCATCCGTCCGAGCTGATCCTCGACCAGTGCATTAAGCGGATAAAGGACGATGGCACGCATTGCCGCAGGACGCACTGCAGGATTTTCGTGCCCGCGTTGGGGAATCCGCGGCAGCCACCGGCTTGGACTCTGGCGGTGATTCCACCAATCCCATTGCGGATTGCGGGGCCCTGGCTGGCCCCATGACGCTGACTCGCGGACGAGTGCCGCAACGATTGGCAGAAAAAAACATTCTGTTTTGCCCGAACCGGTGCCTGTGGTCACGACAACATCGTGGCCATTGAAAACTGACTCCGTAAAAACCTGTTCTTGGTGCGCGTAAGGAAGACGGTCTGGCGGAAAGACTTCCAGCGACACAAAATCCGCAAGATCGGCAACCTCTCCCTGGCTCCAAGAATTCCCGAGCTGCGCCTGAGCAATCGCCTGAAAAGTCCGGTTGCTTGACTGGTAGGCGGGAATTGGCTCAATAAGCGGCTGCCGGAACAGGCGACCATCGACATTCAACAGAGCCCGCCGCTCAGCAATCAGGTCCGGATAGCGCAGATCGAAGGGGCTATCCAGGTAGCGCAAATACATCTCGCGCAAGTCTTCAAATAGAGCGATCGGATTGCTCATAGAAAATCCTGTCTCAGAATTTCAGCGGCCATCCCAGCTACTTCCTCAGGAATATTGCGGTATGTCAACATCCGCCGCTTGTAGACAAGACTGACCGACGGAGGAAATCCTGAGCAAAGGACCAAACCGCGCTCCGTGAGCATCGGCGGGCGCAAGATTGCCGGCAGAGTGAGAGTACGGGCGCGGCGGTCATACCGCAACACGCGGCGCTGCCGTTGGGAGAGGACAACATATTTGCCCACGGCTCCGGGCAGACTGACCGTCTTGCTCGGCTGACGCAAAAAGTATCGCGGCATCTGATAGCGGGTGAAGCAAAATAGCCCCTGCGCGCCAGGTGCATTTGCTTCCTGAACCGTTGTCTCATACCATCGCATCGACCTTCCCTTGACGACGAAATGCTTGACGTCCCAATCTTTGCCGCTTGTCGGCATTTGCTCCTCTCGCCAGTCTTTCACGGTGTCCACGCGCGGAAGGCACGAAAGCAGAGCGGTAGCACAATCTAGCTGAACGGCCATGCCACATTGCGCCGCGAATCCGGCCAAATCTTCTGCTTTTTGCGCGTGCAGCCGGATGATATCGGGGCAATCCTCCTGCGCTACGCGCTCGGCCTGCATTCCGTTTGGCTGCCAAATCATTCCGAGGAGCGAAGGTGTCCGCGCGCCGCAATACACGCCGGTGCAGCCCGTTTCATTCTGGAATACCGCGAACGTTGGCGGCACAACGCGCCATCCGTCCTCGCAACCAGCCACGTCGAATTCGACATGTCCCAGCCGCTCAAGATTGAGGCGCACACGCTGATGAAGAGGTAACGCCGTGTCGTGTCCGGCGTCCTCGGATTCCATTAAATCCAGACGCTCGACTGCACCTCGGAACTGAGGCCACGATCCTTGCTTGCGCGCTGAAAGCCATAGGAGAAGCTCGTTCGGGGTCATCGCGCGTCTCTCCAGATGCTGCGCGCAGTTTTCTTGTATTGCCTCCATCTCGCCATCGATTCCGGAGAACTATTCTCAATTCTCAACCCTTTGCGCGAGGCATCGAGAATTGCCACGCTCCATTCAAGTGCCGCTCCTGTTTGCACTTTGGCCGCAACGGCAGGAATGTCGCGCAGTTGAAGAATGCTGGCACTTTTCTTGTCGCTGCGCAGCGGCTGCGAGGGTAAGGCCCAGACAACGTCGAAAGGAACAAAGCCTTTCCAGTGCGGTACGCCACGCTGCGAACAATAAAAAATCTGTCCAGGATGCGCGCCCAAGAGCACGGGATTCGACATCGGGACGACGACAGCGCGACGGCTGGGGTCTGCTCCCGTCATTTCAACAATTGGTCCGCACAGATCAGCTTTTGAGAAACGGTAGGCTGGCCAGCGTTCCCACGAGGTCGGCGCTTCTTCGATGGTATATGACCGCGAGCATGTTAGCCCCTCACAGTAGATGGAATGAATTCCGGGCCGGTCGTAGCCGTCGGAAGCAAGCAGGCCCTCTCCTGAGCGCAAAGCGTCTTTGCCGTCTATCAGTGTCCTGACATTGACAGCCGATTCACCCAAAACTCTGATTTCCGGTGGATACCCTGCAAGCCAAACGGAACCACCTAAGCAAATGCCTCCGTCAAGATCGATATCGATATCAGGCGCGGGCTTAATCGGGTAAAAGGCATCGATGCCAGCCTCAAGTGGTAGCGCCCTCGTGGGCTTTACATCGCGGAGTTCTCAAGTAGTTCGGCGGCACACAGCACGACATGCGAACGCCCCAATGCAAGCCGGTTCGTGGAAACAAAACCGCGAGCCAGCTTGCTGCTTGCAAGGACATAGAGATCGCGGCCAGACAAGAGCCATCGGACCCGGCGTTCGCCCGCGAGAACAACTTTCAGCTCTACGCCGTTCCGAAGGTACACGCCAACGTCTTCCGCATAGAGATCTTCGTACCAGTCGTCCTGGCCCAGAAGTAGGAAAGGCTTGCCGCCAAGCTTTACAGGCACTTCGTTGTCTAGCCCAGCCGTCCGTTCAGGCAATAAACCAATCGAAGATATTCCGATCCGGTCGAATGTAAGATGTACGCGGATTCCCAGCTCTATCGTGGACGAAGCTGAAGATGCAGCCCTGTCTTCGTTTACAGTTCGCGCTTTCTCCCGGGCTGGCTGAGGCGTCTTTTGCACCGGCGGGCGGTATCGTGGGAGCTCTCTGGCTATTTCTTCCGGCCGCTGCGCAATATCCTGTCGCAGATCGTCGTTTGCAGTCTTCAACATTGCTTCATCCCGCGGACGTTCGTCACCACTCTCGGCGACAGTAGGAGCTGTGCTCTTTGGCTCAAGAACAATAACGTCGGCAGAGACTTGAGCCAGTGGGACTGTTTCCTGGGGGCTTGCATTGTCCGGCGCGGCAGTCTGTGCTTGAACGGCCGCTTGCGGTTCGACGTCCTTAAGTGCGGCCTCCATAGGAACATAACGATCGTCACGTCCTTCATTCTGCGGAATTACTTCTCTCGAGTCTTGGACATCATCTAGCCCGGAACCCCCGTCAGCAGGGTTGCCGGACACTTCCACTTCAAGAATTTCAGACTGCGGGGCGGCAATCGCCGCGACCGCTTCAGATTGCCTTTCCTCCGGATTCTTCGCAGCTTCATCACCAATAGCTACCTGTTGCACGGTGGCCGATTGTGAAGGGGCAATCCGCATAGGACTGCGCTCGATTTCGATTGCGTTACCACTTCTTTGCGGCGGAATACGGCTAACGGGTGACGCATGACGCTGCGACTGCTGTCTTGCGAGATGCATGCGCTTCCGCCGCCGCAAGAGCCACACTGAGACAGTCAGCAGGCACACGGCGACGGCGACGAGGCTGGCTACTAACGAGGTCATGTTACTTACAAACATAACACGTGGAACATATACAACGGCCAGTGGCCAACCCGTTTTTTCCAATGACGTGCGCAGAGTTAGTTATTGCCAAGGTCTCGCGCGGGACACCAAAGCGACATTACCACCTCACCTCTTTGATCCGCATTGGCCGGAATGCACTCAACGCCGGCAGTCGCGCAGTCTTCGCAACCGCGCTTAACCGCAGTGCACTACGGAGCTTGGTATTCGTGATTGCTAAATCACGCTGGCGCGCACTGATGCTGGCCCGTGGGTTGGCGGCACGATTCTCGATCTGTCACAAAGATCTTCAGTGCCGGCGAACATCAGTTCCTGGAGGCGACATTGCTGCGCGTTGAGCTGAGCGCAGTCAAAAGGGGACCTAGAGTAATAAGTTTCACGCTTGGCGTGAGTCCAAAAAAGCGGCGTCTCGCAAGTCGAGCCAGAGTGGACATCCGAGATGCGCGGCTTAGAGTTCACTCCTCTCAGCTCCCGCGACAAAACAAGACACTTAACACCCGCGGCTACTGAATCGGGCTACGAACACACCCACGCGAAAATATTAGCCCGGACATTAGCCCGCCAAATTCGCACCGCGGATCTTTATGAAGATATGGGGGATAAAGAAATCTGGCGGAGAGGGGGGGACTTAAACCCCAGGTTTTTTGAAAGCCTCGTTTTACAAGGGAAATTGCGCCGATCTCCTTTACTATCGCAAGCTTTCAAATTGCACGGGTGAAGCACCGCGAAGCCCAAAAAGTGGCGAAAAACAGTAGCCCGCAGTAGCCCGAGGCGCCTGAGTGCGCTGTGTAGCCCGGTTTAATCTGACCGTGAGCTTGAGTGTTGGTTTTGCGGCTCCCCAGCACCAGAGCTTTCGGCTGTTAACCTTAAAACGATCAGTTGATTCGGCACCGTTTAACCCCGAAAAAAGCCTCCAAAGAACGAGCAAGTTGGACTCAGAGCGTGGAGATGTCGGTTCCGAAAAATCTGGCATTCCTCATTCCGGAAATTCTGGCACGCCTAGCGATAGTCGGAAGAGCTAAAACTCTCCCTGTGCCCCCGGTCGGTAGGCCGGTCGGGCGGAGGGAGGAGGATGTTAGGCTAAAGCGACACGGACGGCCGCCAAAACAGCATGTTGGAACGCCGGGAACAAATGATTAGACCACGGATGGCCCGTCTTCTACGGCCGAAGAAGCCTTCGCCTGTGTCCTCAGCGCCCAGCGACCTGGAACCGGTTCAGCTTCCTCGGCCCCAGGCCATGCCGGGAACGTTCCGATCATGATCTTGAGTGGCCCGTCTTCAAGCGCTCGGAACTGAAAGCTCACTCCGGTCGGGATCGTAAGACAGGTCCCCATGTCGACCTCGGCAACTTCTTCGTCGACACCGTTGCTTCGCCAGACCTCGCCTCGACCGCCCAGCACGTACCAAATTTCCCTGACCGTTCGATGTCGCACCGGTCCGGAAATCGCTGTGGCCGGCAGCGTGCAGTGCGCGAGCCCGCCCGCATCGAACGTGGGTAACAGCCGGATTTCCGAACCGTCCGGGGCAAGGTAGTGATAGTTCTTGGGCAGGTCCACAGTCATCCATGGTCCGGGCCGGTGGGAAGGCGTTGAGGTCGCATCGCCGTGCTCGTCCCAGTAGCGCCGCTTGGCCTCGCTCCAGTTTTCTCGCTGCCAGCGAGGCACGGTAGTCACGAGGAACCTCATGGGACCGCCGTCAGCGCGGTATTGAGATTCGATCCCAGGAGGAACCGAGACGCAGCGACCCGGACGGAGCGGGACGACGTCCTCGAAGGAACCGGTCGCTCGCCAGAGTTCGCCTTTGCCCTCGAGGATGTGAAAGAACTCCCCGACGCCGGTCAACGTCGCGGCGATCGATGGCTTGTCGGGAAGCGCTGTCGCATGCACGATCTCGCCCTGCTCGAACGAGGGGAGAAGGCGAATTTCACTTGTGCCGCTCGGCGAAATGTAATCGCATTCCTCTCCAAGTTTTTTCGTCATCCAATCCCTGCTCATTTTACCTCCTGCACTTTCGCAGTGGCAACGGAGCGTATGCACGCGCTCTGCCAACTGCTCCAGTAATCGCGACCCACGGACCTGCGAGGGTTCTTTCATCGGAAGAAGAGGTTGATTTCACCAACGCGTTTGGCACCATGGTGATCTCACGTCCCACTTTCTGGGCATCCTTCAGGGCGCGCCAGTCAGCTCGGCTCTCTTACCAGTAAACGGGAAACTACCTCACGTTAAAAGAGAAAGCCATTTTAACCTTCGGAATGACAGAGATTTCGGAAAACAAACACGAGAGAGATCCGTCGCCTTAGTTCCCTGAACGCCTGCCTACTTACGTCATCGATGATCTTGCCCCCAATCGATTTCGTCTTTTCGAGGCCCGTACGAATACGGGACCGCGGTCGGACTATTTGAAACGAACGGTGGCTGACAATCACTACTAATCGCTTACTTCTGATTGAAGGACAATGAGCAAAGAGACCTCTGCCATCTAATCCAAGGGTGCGAATCCTTGTGGGTGAATGCACCGATGATGGTCGAGGAAGCCAGTTATGGGAGGTGAGCTATGGCAGGGAATTCATCATTCCCCGGCCAAACCATCGCCGCCGGTAATCGAGACTCAGCAAACGTGTTGAGGATACAAAAGCGACTTAACGCCGTCGGGTGCGGCCCTATCGCTGAAGACGCTGCCTTTGGGCCGGAGACGCTGGAGGCAGTTGAGCTGTTTCAAGCCCGTTCTGTCGATCAGTTTGGTACGCCGTTGAAGGTGGACGGACGCGTCGGTCCAATGACATGGGGAACTTTGTTCGCAGTCGATATCCAACCAACCGCGATCGTGTCCTCATCAGCTCTGTTATCCCAGACACTGGTTCAGGCTGGCCAGGAAGTTGGAGTCTTAGAGGATCCCCTCGGTTCCAATCGAGGACCCAGAGTGGACCAATATCTCCGTTCCGTGGGTTTGGATCCAACCGAAGGCAGTTTTTCGTGGTGTGCAGCATTTGTGTATTTCTGTTTTGCCCAAGCTAGTGCTACCCGGAACCTGAACAACCCCGTTGTGAGAACCGCGGGCGTTCTCGATCACTGGAACGAGGCTGGCGCTCGGCGCATCCATCGCCTGTCAACGGAGGAATGCCAGAATGAATCTTCTCTGGTAACCCCCGGCATGATTTTCATCATTACTACCGGCGGCGGACACGGACACACCGGTTTGGTGGAAGAGGTTCGAGGCCTGGCTCTGACGACCATCGAGGGGAATACCAATGCAGGAGGATCCCGCGAAGGAATTGGTGTGTTCCGTCGCACCAGCCGCCGCGTGTCCGACATCAATCGGGGATTTATTGATTACGGTTAGGGTTCCTAGGAACGCGAGTCGAAGGCGGGATGAACCCCCCGAGTGATTGGCACTCAAGTCGCTGTTGACAGCGCAAGGCGGGTCCTATCATGATGCTAGTTACTTTCCGCGCACGTACCTCTTGGTGAGCAAACTCGGAGAGCGAGATGGAAGTTCCCGCTGGGCCCTTATTCAGCCGCGAGTTCCACTGGTCGGAGATCTGGAAAAGACAGATTACGTGGCGGGGAGTGACCTGCTGGAAATTCCCACTCGACCTCTGGAGCTACCAGCAGATCGTCGTCGCGACGCGCCCACAGGCTGTGATCGAGTGCGGAGTGGCAATGGGTGGCACAACGCTCTACCTCGCCGACTTGCTGGACATCCTGGGGCAAGGTATGGTGTACGCCGTCGACAAGGACCTGCGGTCGATCGATCCGCGCGCTGCGGAGCATCCGCGAGTGAACGTAATCGAGGGCAGCACGACAGACCCGGGTACTGCCTCGTTGGTGGCCGACCGAGTCCGCGGCCTGCGTACGATGGTCATCCTCGATTCCGCTCACGAGACCGGGCATGTGCTCGCCGAGCTGCGCGTGTACGCCGACCTAGTCACGCCCGGATGTTATCTGGTCTGCGAAGACGCCGTACTCGACCGGCCCGATCTCCCGAGCGTCGCCGTCTATGCCGGGCCGTTCAGTGCCATCCAGCAGTTCTTGGCAGAGCGCCCCGACTTCATCCCGCAAGACACGTGTGTGCTCGGAGCGACCTTCAATCCGAACGGCTATTTGCTGCGAACGACATGAGCCCCCGGATACTCGTCATCGACGACGTTGTGTCTCCGTTCGAACCTGCGCTGAACGAGTGCGGCGTCCCCGGTGTCGAGGTCGTCCGCCGTGGCGCTGGGGAGCGGGGCAGGTTGTCCGCGCCCGCGTGTTGTTCGAAGGCGGATCTGTTCGTATCGATCGCGTTCGAACCGAAGCAGGAATGGGTCGCGTTGGTTATCGATCTTGCCAGCCGCCCCACGCTGACTCCAGTACTGGCGATCCTTCGGGCGGACGCGAGCTGCGAGCTGCTCACCGCCGCCGCTCGTGTGGCGGACGACTTCATCTTGTGGGGCAGCGATCGCTTACCGGAGCTGCAACAGCGGATCGCGCGCCTGCTCGGTCCGGCGGAGGACACTCACGCGATTTCCGAGAATCTGACGCGCAGCATGACCATGGCGAAGATGATCGGCGAGGACCGCGAGTTTCTGGCCACCGTCGCCAGGATTCCGATCGTGGCGCGCAGCGATGGTGTGGTCCTGATTCTCGGTGAGACGGGGACCGGCAAGGAGCTGTGTGCGCGCGCGGTCCATCATATGAGCGCCCGACGACACCTACCGTTCATTCCCGTGGACTGCGCCGCCATTCCAGATCACCTGCTCGAAAACGAGCTATTCGGACACGTGCGCGGTGCGTTCACCGATGCGCATCGGGACCAGAACGGGCTGGTGGCGTTGGCCGAGGGAGGCACGCTGTTCCTCGACGAAATCGATTCGCTCGCGCTCCCCGTGCAGGCCAAGCTGCTGCGCCTGATCGAAGAGCGCTCCTACAAGCCGCTGGGCGGAGAACGCATTGTGCAGGCGAACATCAGGATCATCGCCGCCTCGAATCGTCCTCTGCAAGAGCTGGTCCAGCAGAAGCAATTTCGCGCCGACCTCTTCTTTCGTCTGAACGTCCTCGAGCTACACCTTCCACCGCTCCGATCGCGGCGCGGCGACATCGCGCTGCTGGCTCGGCACTTCGTACAGCAGCTTGCAACCGAAGGCTCGATGCCGCGGAAGATGCTGGCGCCAACCACCATCGACAAGCTCGTACGTGCGCCTTGGCCCGGAAACGTACGCGAACTGTTCAACGTGATGCAGCGCGCCGTCGTGTTCTGCGAGGGGCCGCTCATTCTTCCGGCGCACATCTCGGCGCGCGACGAGCAGGAATCGCCGGCAGCGGAAGGCGGAGGATTCCGCCAGGCGAAGGAACGCATCGTCGAGGCGTTCGAGCGCGCATACGTTGATGGGCTCCTCCGCAAGCACAACGGCAACATCAC
>WNGM01001182.1_pt1 | contig 26097 bp, 24 predicted proteins | sample 5400571 | NCBI WGS metagenome assembly WNGM01 (sample SAMN13153378, study PRJNA577476) | soil metagenome | isolation source: 100 cm soil or saprolite under Garry oak tree replicate 2 | place: USA:California | collected 2016-06-15 | reverse complement strand
CACCGGCGTAACAGACGCGCTCAATCATGTTACGGCCTACGCCTATGATGCAATGTCGAATCTCACGGGCGTGACCGATGCGCTCAATCGCACCACCAATTACGCATACGATGATTTCAATCGGCTGGCGCGGGTGACCTATCCGGAAGCTTCCACCGGGGCGGGCCGCCTGCACGAAGACTTTGCTTACGACTCAGCCGGGAACCTCCTCACGAAAACCGATCAGGCCGGAAGAGTCACGAACTTCTGTTACGACAACGCCAATCGAGTAATCAACTCCACTGATCCCGCGCTCAAAGTAACCAGCTACGAATACAACGCGCGGTCGCAGATGACGGCGGTGGTGGATGCCATCAGTCAGCGCTACGAGTTTGTGTTTGATGCCCTGGGCCATGTGACTCAGGAGAAGAAGGGCACAGCAACCAGGTCGTTTGTATTTGACGTGGTCGGGAATCGCACCCAACGCACCGACTACAGCGGCACGATCACGAATTACGCTTTCGACGCGCTCAATCGGTTGACCACTATCAGCTATCCCGACACCACATCGGCGACTTATGGTTACGATGCCTTATCGCGTTTGACGACAGCCACCAATCCCAGCGGCACGGTCACGATTGGATATGAACGTTTGCGTACGACGCCACGAACAAGCTCACCTCGCGCACCGCGCCCAATGGTGTCGCCAGCGCCTAGCAGTATGACGGCCTCAATCGTCTAACGCGGTTGACTCATGTCAAAGGCGCGACGACTGTCGCCGACTTTCAGTATCAATTCAACGCCGTCAACGACATCACTCAGATCATCGACGCGGCGGGAACTCACGGCTACAGTTATGACTCGGTTGATCGGCTGACGGCGGCAACACATCCCAACCAGCCGAACGAGAGTTACACGTATGATGATGTGGGCAACCGCACGGCATCGCAGCAAGGTTCGAGCTATAGCTACCAAACATTCAATCGTCTGGTAACTGCAAATGGCGATAGCTATGGCTATGATGCCAACGGCAACCTGACGACGAAGACTGACGCCAGCGGTAGTTGGACTTATTCATGGGATGCCGAGAACCGTCCAAAGCAAGCGTCGCTTTCCGGGGGAGTTACAGTCACATATTCCTACGACGCGCTAGGCCGGCGAATTCAACGCAGCGGCGCAGGCACAACCATCAAGTTTATCTACGACGCGGTGGACGTGATGCGGGATTTGGATGCCACCGGCGCCACGATCGCGGATTATCTCGATGGGCTAGAAATTGACAATAAGCTCCGACAGACTCTTTCAGGTACCCCTGCCTACTTCGCCACCGATCATCTTGGAACAACTCGAGCGATGACCGATGCAAGCGGCACCGTCACTCCCAGTCTGAGCTATGACTCGTTTGGTAATCTCGTTAGCGGCTCGCCGACAACGCGTTACATCTATACAGGCCGCGAGTTTGATTCTGACACGAGCCTTATGTACTACCGCACTCGCTGGTATGACCCGAAAGGCGGTAGGTTCATAAGCGAAGACCCGGCCCGATTCCGAGGTGGGGTGAATCAGTATATCTATGTTGGAAACAACCCATCAGTGTTTAGGGATCCTTCCGGACTTGAGCGCCTCAGCGCGTACACTCATACTTGGCCCCCGCAAACCACATTGCCAAAGCGCAATTGTGACTGTTCAGTTCGGAGGCCGGACTTTTATCAAATGCAATTCAACTTTAGCGTCCCCTATACTGGGGGCTGGGGATCATACTCCCCCAGCATTGAGATGGATCGCTATGGGAATATGTACTCTAGTTTTAGGGGGCTTGGTGCGGGCCCATCCTGGAAGCTTCCTGGAATAAGTTTCAGTTTCACCGCCGGCTGGCTGTTCAATCAGCCGCCACAAGGACCAGACGAAAACACCATCAAGAACTTTTCAACTGCCAGCTCATTCTCGGGAGGAGCGGGCTACTGGGCTGGCGGCTTTCTCACGCACTCACCTCATGGGCCAACGGCGTTCCAATTCGGGATTGCTAGTCCGCAGGCAGGCTGTGGTTATTCCTATTCCGAGTATGATGGCAATATTGCAGACCTTCCAGGACCTTCTCGGCTTGCGACAGACATCGAGGACTTATATGGAGGCTACCCGCATTGACAGGAACGCTGAACGTTAGGACCCGAACAGGCGTTGTTTGGTACAAGTGGCTAATTCTCGCGATGTTCATCGTGACGATCGTCACAATGATCTATACCTTGATCATCCGAACCCCAAGGGCCAAACAAGTAGCAGAACAACTCCAACAAGAGTTCAATTCACTTGCTATGTTTCCACAGGCCACGGCCACTCATTCGGACAAGTCCTATAAGGATGCGCAGGCCTTGATCGTATCCAGGTATTCTACCCTTGCGAGTTACCCTGAACTGCGCGCTTATTACGACACTGAGCTTCCGAAGCATGGATGGAGATTCGTATCCGAACGAACGGTCACCAACTGGGGTCGCGACCCTGGCGGCAAGACTGCACATTACTGCAAGGGCGATTGGTCCGCGGACGTCGAATATATCGGGCGAGACACCGATGGAATGAGTGACTATGCTTTGGCCTTGAGTTGGGGGATAAATCAGTGTCAATGAAGGCTTAGATTGATCGTTTGGATTCAGGGGCGGCAGGCAAAACACTGAAGGTAGTAACTAAAGATCTCGCTGTAATCACCGACGGACTCGCCACAACTGACGGACTCGAGGTAAGAGCGACGGTTAGCGAAGGGCGATTGCTAAGGGAGTGCGAAGAATTGGTGCGATTCGTTGCTCATCGAGCTGCTCAAGGAGCCTTGAAGATAAGCGACGGTCAGGAACCTGGTTATGGTTATTGGCGAACGCAATTTATCGCCGACGAAGAAGGATTCCTTGAGATGTGGGAACTTGATCCCAAGGGAGAAGAACTCTTGCGAGGAGTGAATCTAACCCTTCGCTATTGGATCGATCAGCATGAGACTTGCCGAAGGTTCCACTCCGAATTTGTTCCACCTCGACCTGATCAACTTGTTGTCGTATCAGAAGGCGTGTTCGAAGGAGACAATGTCAAAGTTGTTCGCTATTCATTTCCAGAGCACATGTCGGGTTGGTGGATGGTTACGGACCGATACAACGGGAAGATCGATTCATTGCGAACAGAACACTTAGTTCACTTAACCTTCGTTCGACCTGATCTCTCAAAATACATCGCGCTAAGTGAGGGATTCAGGTTTGACCTTACCACTCAGGAAGATGTTTGGTTCGATGAGGCCGTGTTGCGTGAGGAAGCATAAGATTACCGAGGGGAAGGAATCGCAGGGAAAACCGACTCTGTTCTCCCAACAGGTCGCCCTCGAAGCACATCAAGTTGATAATTCGTTGGATTGTGGCACCAAGCCAGTAATTCGTTAGAATACGGGCACAAGCGAGCTCCCTAATAGATCGTTGAAACAGTTCATCGACCGCCTCCTGAATCCGCCTTACATTCAATCCGGTACTGAAAAAGAGCCTTCCATGGGAATAACTCTAGATCACGAAATGGTTCTCCAAGTCTGCGATCATTGCAAGCAGACAGTAACTATTAGCCGCGGCAGTGTGTTCGAAGGTACTGACAGTGTAGCCATCTACTTAGCTGCGATGCATGCCTGCGGCTCGGGCATTTTGGTTGACTTGGCCGTGGCAATTCGCGAAGGCTACAAGCACGCCGCTGAAACAGCTGCAATCGCTATCAAGGTGCGACCCACTTCTACAGAAATCCAGATGACCGTAGCCAACATGGAAGAGTCATTCTGGAAAACCGAAGAGTATCTTGGTAAGCTAATGGATCGCCAAGAAGCCATGGCCAGTCCGTTAATTGAAACGTTTTTTCACATCGCTGATCACATTGTAAGGGATGTCCCGGAAATAAGCAGCTATCTGGAAGACGCTTAAAGGCAGTTTTCAACTCAATGGCGAGCTGGTGAATTAAAAACTCTCACTACTCACTTCTAAAGTAGAGATGACCTGACCTCGCAAACGGATTTTTCATGGCGCATAATCCGAGGCGCCGGCACGACCTCCTTACGAGGAAGGCCGCAATTTCAAATGATAAATAACAAAGCCGCCTGTTCTCTCAGCCGGCCCGCGTTCGTACCATCGGTCCAGATTAGAGAGATTGTCGTCAGGCGAGACAACAGCATAAGAAAGAATGGGATTGCTGGCGACGGCCCGATCAAATTTCGCAGCGAATCCAGCGTACTCCTGTGCGGCGTTATTGATCTCTTCTTCGGTCACTACACCGCGGCTTATCGTAAGCATAGTGACGCCGGCGCGTTCCGCTCCGAAAACCTCCCAACGTGCGCTGTAATCACTATGTAGGGCTTTTGAGAGTTGCTTATCATCAAATCCCGAGTAATAAAGGTACTGGTAAAACCTCGTCCTTTGTTCTATCAGATCGAGATTCGAAAAGGTATAAAGGTGTTGGGCCCACAAAACCGGATTACGTCCGGTGGCAGGAAAACTATGCGTTAAAACGAGGTCTGACGCGAAGACGACTCCTTCGCGATTTTCTTCCCTAAACTTCAGAGCTACAGCACGCGCCTCATCCACGTGAATGTTTAAGCCCTTGATCCTTAGAGTGCCGCGTATTCCAAGCACCGCTGCCAGGGTTAGTGCTCCGACAGTCAGATAAATCAGGATTGGACTCGACACTTTGTGCCTTACGAGGTCCAAAGCCAAAAAAAATGCCAATACAATCCAGTAATTAGTCACGAATTCTTCGTAATGAAAGGATTGCAAAGAGTGTCCTGTTATGATCTGCTGATTGAAAACCAAAAAAGTAGCCAGTGCAAACGATGATGCAAAAAGGATTTTGGGATCTCGGAAGGCTCTTAATTTTTGCTTCGCGTAGTAACCGAGGCCGCAAAGAATTAGAAAGCCGTAGATTTCGGGGGCACGAAATAAATCAGGAGCGTGGGTTATCTCTAAGAGTTGGGCGCGGTCCAGGGTGGGGGGCCTATGCATTAAAAGCCATGCGTAAGGCGCCAATGCAATCATACTGATGGCCGTAATTATTCCCGCGACTTGCGATACCCTCTTGCGGTCTTCGCCTCTGGCAATGAACCATAAGAGGATGATCGTGCAAAACCACGCCAGAGCGGCCGTCCAAAGAAAGAAATAGGAGTAAACGAGAATGGCAAAACTCAAACCAGCCAACACCGCCCAGGCTGGATTTCTGGTTAAGGCGCGCCAAGTGAACAGACACGAAGCTATCAATATCGGAAACGGAATGGCTGGGACAATGCGACGAAGGAATGGAAGGAGGTCATAACCGGATTGTGCTCCCAACAAAGCTTGTAAGGGATTGAGAGCCGCCACTGTGCCTAAACACAGGACGCCAACTGCGCCCGCCGTGGCAAGCTTTATGTTTAGCGTAAGTTCGAAGAGGAACCACAGAATCACAAGCGCCGCTGCAATGGTTGTTGATGGAAGAAGAACGATGAAAGCAGTGGACGCTGATACATGAAGAAGCCTCGCTGGTAAAGCGACCACATAGGCCGGCAGAAACTGAATAGAGTACAAGCTCTCATACTGGCTGTTATCTATTCCCGTGTACGGATCGTTGCGTCTCGGCCGGCCATCAATCAGGGCATTCGTATATGCTGCATATGCTAATTCATCAGTGTCCAGATACGCGCACGAGCCGTTCCATTCTGAGCCTCGAGCATAGCAAAGGTACAACTGGGGCAGTGAGGTAATAAATGCGAAAACGGTGAGTAATAATGCTGTCTTCCAGCAACGAGGATTTCTCAACGATACTGTTCCCGTCATTGAGTTGGCGATAATATCATTTCCGCACAGCGATTCCCACGGCCAGACAAGGGCAACGCTGTTCTTCACCGATGCGATCGAATCTCAGATAGAATTGATGCGATGACAACTCCGGCCCATACTGCACCCTCCCTAACGGTTGGGTTTCTGCAGACTTCGCATATCCTGGTTTCCATACATGCAACTTAGGTTCGTCTGGGCAATATGTGAGGATTTGAGGGAACACTTTTCTCAATTGCTGCAGAACCGGCATGGGTGCCCGACGACTTCGAAAACTTTAACCCGGGACTCTCGCCCTTAAAGATTTCCTTGACCTAAAGCTCGAAAACTGCGCCAATACTGATCGGCCCTGAAATGAACTGTCAGGGCTAAACCGACTAGTTCATGAGTATTCGCCGGCAAAAGTTTCTTGCGATTCGCACCGTCTTTCCCGTTGCGGTCTTCGCAATCATTTTCACTCTTGCCCTGCGACAATCATCTACGCTCGACCCCGATCTCTGGTGGCATTTGCAAACCGCTAAGGACATCGTTGCTAACAGGAGTATTCCGCACGTCGATTCTTACTCGTTCACCAGGACTGGCGCCGAGTGGATAACGCATGAATGGCTTACCGAACTGTTCATGTACGGAATCTATCGCTTCACCGGCCTGGGCGGACTGGTGTTGATCTTCTCGGCGATTGTTACCGGCGCTTTCTTTTTTGTGTACCGAATTTCTGCCGGTCGCCCGTACGTGGCCGGTCTTGCGGTACTGCTTGCGGCTTTGGCTTCCACTCCGCTTTTCGGTGTTCGTGCCCAGATGATCACACTTCTGCTCGCAAGCGTCTTCATTGTGATCTTGTGGAGTTATGAACAGAACGGTCGGAGTCGTACCTTGTGGTGGCTACCCCTCTTAATGCTCCTTTGGGTGAATCTCCATGGAGGTTACGCACTAGGTTTTGCACTGATAGCGCTTTTCCTGATTAGCGCAGTTCTTGATCGCGACTGGCGTTTGACGCGTTCGCTGGTCATTAGCGGAGTTGCCTGCGCCGTCATAGCGCCACTGAACCCGAATGGCTTCCGAATCTTCACTTATCCAATTCAAACTTTGACATCCCCATCAATGGCGGCCTTGATCGACGAATGGTCATCACCCGATTTTCATCAGGCAATGTTTCTCCCGCTGGCCGCGTTTTTGTTCCTTCTCTTTGCCGTTCTCGCCTTGTCGCCAAACCGGCCGCGCCTCGGCGAACTCTTTCTGCTGATTGTAACGGCATTCGGCGGGCTACGATCTGCCCGTCATGTACCAATCTTTGCGCTGGTCGCGGTTCCCATCTTTGCGGATCATCTGTGGGAGTTAATGAGAGCGCGTGGCTGGAACAAGGGGCTGGAGCGCGAAGAGCCGGCAACCGCCGGAAAACTGATTCTCGGCTTTATCGTGCTCATGACGTCATTGGCATTCCCAATCGGACTCTTCCGGCATTTCGTGTCGCATCAGCCGGCGTACGTGGCAAAGCGAAATCCGGTGGCAGCAGTCGAGTTCATTGAGGCGCGTCACGTGCCCGGACCTATCTTCAACAAGTATGGTTGGGGCGGATACTTGATCTTCCGGCTTTATCCGGATTATCGAGTCTTCGCCGACGGACGGGCAGATGTGTACGGCGACGAATTTCTTTTCCAGATGGTCGACACCTACGACGGCCATCCCGGATGGCGCGCGCCGCTCGATCGCTACGGCGTGCGCACAGTATTGATTCCGCCTGACGCTTCCCTTGCCAGCTTGTTACAAATCGATCGCGAATGGCGGAAAGTTTACGAAGACAATCAGGCCGTGATTTTCACAAGGTAAGAGAAGGTCGGTGATGTAATAGTAGTGATCTATGACACTGTAAATGTTCGTGCCTGACTTAGCCCTCCAAATAGTTGTTGACCACTTTTTGACCACTTCCGGGGCGCTTAAGACGGACCGGACGGTCGAGAGACAATCCTGAGGACCGGCGTATCTGCTGCAAAATCATAAAAATGCATATCCCGCGCAGTTAATTGCTTAGTCAGCAAAATTATCTGTCCGGTGTGCATTGAAAAATGTTCGACGACGTGAAGGATTGCTTCAATCATTGATACCTCGAGGCCCTGAATCAAACGCATTTCAAGCAGAGTGTCTGGGTCAAGTTGAGCAAGCACATGAACCGCCTCTTCGACGGTTTGCTTCAATCTTCCGAAGACTTCTGATCGCGGAATCATTTCGCGCTGCGCGAATTCTGAATCGCGATTGCGTTTGTCGTCCGCCCCGCCAAGGCCACAGATGATCCATTGACGAACATTGCCACTTAGGTGCAGCAGAAGATTGCCGACACTATTTGATTGTTCATTAGCCCGCCACCAAACCTGTTCGTCATTCAACGATTCGTTACACCGCTCGATTTTTGGCAGAAAATCTTCGGCGAGGTGAAATTGCGCGCTCTCGAGAAAAGCCTGACCCAGTTGATTCATTTCCGAAAACGTTTCAGAAGCCCGACTGTTAGGGAGGGCTACTTGCGAGACTAGCCCTCGCTGACGCTCGGGCTTCTGACACTAACCCTCCGTCTCAGATTCTTCCGGCCGGCGCTTGTGTTTCGCCTTGCGTCCCGCCGGACGCGCTTTCTCGTCAGGCTTCGCATGAGTCATCGGATGACCCGGCGGCGCCAGCGGCCTGCGAATTGTGCCAATGATGGATCCTTTAGAACCCCGGGCACTCTTGCGACGTGAAGGCTTCATGGTGTTTCGCTTTTGCGAAGAGTGTACACGATGCTAGCCCGAGGCGTTTCGGCTGTCAATCAGATTAGCCCTTAGGCCCTTGACGTAAAGAGAGATTTGACATAGAAGCATCCCACAGTTTTTCAATCCAGTGAACGGAGTTGTGGCCCATGAAGAAAATTCTTGCGCTTGTCTCATTTCTGACCATGGTGGCCGCCTGTATGGCGCCCACGGGGAATACCAATATGACTTCGAATTCGAACACCAACTCGAATTCGAACACTGAATCCAGGACTGCCGGCCCATCCGAAGTGGATCTGATCGCCAAAGAGAAAGCCGGTTGGGATGCGATTAAAAAGAAAGATTGGGAGGGATTGGGAAAGTTGCTGGCCGGCGACTTCATCGATGTTGAAGATGACGGCGTCTATGACAAGGCCGGCAGCATTGCTTCGCTGAAGAACTACAACCTCACCGATGTCACTTATTCGGATTGGAAGATGCTGACGGTCGACAAAGATTCCGCGGTGCTTACCTACAATATAAACCCCACCGGAACTAACAACGGCCAGGCGATTCCTCCTGGTCCCTATCGAGCGGCAGCCGCATATGTGAATCGTGGCGGTGAATGGCTCGGGATTTATTTTCAACAGACACGGGCCGAGACGATGCCGTCCTCTTCTCCTTCTCCTGCACTAACCGCAAAACCCATGGCGAAAACCGTGGCGAGTCCCACAGCAACTGCGCAAGTGACGGGATCGGATGTCACGGCGAACGAGAAGATGGTTTGGGACGCCCTGAAGAACAAGAACTATGACCTGTTCGGATCTTATCTGGCTTCGGATTCCATTGAGGTCGAACCCGATGGTGTCTATGACAAGTCAGGTTCCGTCAAGGGCGTGGCCATGTTTGATTTCTCGAAAGCGGAACTCAGCGAATGGAAAACGGTAAAATTCGATGACAATGCTTCGCTGGTAACTTACAAGGCGAAGGTGCCGGGCATGAAGCACGATCAATCAAGACATACCACCATCTGGGTAAATCGCTCCGGCAAGTGGCAGGCTTTGTTCCACCAGGGAACTCCAGTCGCGGCGCCGCCAGAGAAGTAAGAAATTTTCCCAAGCCGTAATCTCGGAGCATGACTTCGCACGTTCCCGCTAACACCGAAAGCGTTCGCTAATTCCATCCCGGGGCGTAGCCCTGGGATGCCACGCGCGTTCAGTCAATTAATGCCTGCGGCGTTTATTCTGCTATCGACGTTTATTCCGCTACCGGATCCGCCCGATTCGCTCAGGACCAAATGCCAGGTATTCTGTCACCGCATGAAGGACATGTTCCTTTAGCGGTGACTTTCACCTGCCGGATAATATATCCATAGCGTTCCACCAGCAGCTCATCACAATTCGGGCAGAAAGTATTCTCCCAACGGCCAACTCTGCCCGGCAGATTGCCCGCATAGACGTAACGCAAACCGGCATCGCGTCCAATCTCGCAGGCCCGAATCAATTGCTCGGCGGTCGTGTTGGCGTGGTCCTTCATGTGATAGTCCTGATGAAACGCGGTCACGTGCCAGGGGATGTCCGGTGAAACCGAAGCGATAAAATCGGCCGCGCGTTTCAGCTCATCCTGGGAATCATTGAAACCGGGGATCACGAGCGTCACAATTTCTTCCCAGAACTCCCTTTCATGAACCATCTTTACCGTCTCGAGAATATTGTCGACCACGCCGCCAAGCTGGCGGTAGTTTTTGTCACTCATCGATTTGAGGTCAATCTTGTAACAATCAGTCCAGGGTCGAATGTAATCAAGCACCTGGGGCGTCGCGTTGCCGTTAGATATGAACGCGGTGCGAAACCCGGCCGGCCGGGCCTGCTTGAAAACTTCTACGGCCCACTCCGCGGTAATCAACGGTTCGTTATAGCTGGTACCAACCATTGACGCTCCATATGCCTTCGCCATCGCCACCAATCTGTCAGCGCTTAGAATGTTCGGTAGCGCCACCGCCGCATCGTCGCGGAGGGCCTGGGACGTCAGCCAATTCTGGCAATACGCGCAGTGCAAATCACAGCCGAGCATGCCAAACGTCAACGTGTCAGAGCCTGGCAACGCATGAAAGAAAGGTTTTTTCTCAGTAGGATCGCATTGCAGAGCGGCCACATAGTTTACGGGCACGCGCAGGTGTCCGCCTTCGTTGAAGCGAACTTTGCAGATGCCTCGCTTCCCTTCTTTGATCAAGCACCGGTGGCCGCACGCATAGCATTTCAGCGCGCCGTCCGCAAGATGCTCGGTCAGCTCCGGCGCGCCTTCGGCGGTCATCTCGTCTAAAACTTCGGCCAGCGAAGTTGCTGTGGCACTCAGTGGCATGATCGACCTAATGCAGAAATTCCGATGAGGAATTATACTCCTTGGATGACGCTTGGCACTGGTTAGTTGTCAGTTGTTAGTTGTTAGTTGTTCGCCCGGCCACGTCACGCATCACGTCATCAGATGTACAACTGGCCACTAATAACTGACGACTGACAACTAACCACTGACTAATCAAAATGATCATCGAAGAAATTACGGTCACAGCCTTTCAACAACACACCCGGATTGTCGGTTGCGAGAAGACCAGGAGTGCGATCTGCATCGATCCGGGAGACGACTCGACAACCATCGTCGAGGCCATCGACAAACATGAGTTCGACCTCCAGGCAATTGCCTGCACTCATGCGCATTTGGATCATGTCGGAGGCGTGACGGCCCTGAAAAGGCTGAAGCCGCAGGCAAAAATAATCATTCATTCCGCAGACGAACCGCTTTATCTGCAATTGCCGAATCAACCGGCCTGGCTGGGAATTCCCCGCGCGCAATGGGCCGCCATGGGATTTGATTACGAGCAGCCTCCCCGGACGGATGAACACTGGCACGACGGACAAAGCTACAAAGTCGGTGAACTTAACTTCAAAGTGATTCACTGTCCGGGACATACTCCGGGCCACGTGGTTCTGTTTGAGCCAGATGAAAAGAAAGTTTTCGTCGGCGATTGCCTGTTTGCGGGCTCAATTGGCCGAACTGATTTGCCGGGCGGCTCAACCGAACAGTTGATGGACTCGCTCTTTAACAAGATCCTGCCGCTGGGAGATGACGTCGAAGTTTATTCCGGCCATGGGCCAACCACGACGATCGGTTACGAGCGCCGCACCAATCCATTTCTTACCGGCGCCTACTCAATCGGCGGCAGCGGCCGGTTTTAAGCCTCGGCTTTGGTTTTCTGGTGGGCTTAAGTTGAAAAGGGGGCGAAAACAAACCAGGCTGCGTCGGCGAGCCGAAACAGCCTGTGATGAGTTCAATAGTATTCGCAGGTAAATCGGCAGCCGATTACTTCTCCACAATGTCCTTCTTCTGGGCAACAACAAACGCCAGCAACTCGTCCTGTTCAGGTTTCGGCACTTTGTATTTGTCGAGCGCTTCCACCAAATGCTTCGCCGCCGCGTCCCAATCAGCTTCGGTAATTCCCAGCCCGCCGTGGCTCGTCTTCATGTCGCGTCCCATGTAAACGCATGGACCGCCGGCAGCAACACAAAATTGATCGAGGATGTGCTGGCGCAAACGCTTCTTTGAATCGGTGCTAAACCCGGAAAAGAACCTTTCGAAACGCTTATCGGTCGCCAGCCGGGTAATAAAATCATCGACCACCAGGGCGATTGCATTGTAACCACCGAGGCGATCGTACAGAGACTTTTTCATTTCCTGCGCTCCGCTCATTGAATTGCTCGCCGGCCCCTGCGCTAAAACCGGCGCGGCCAGCGCCCCCAATAAACAGAAGGCGAGCGCAAATCTCTTGAGTATCGTCATTACTGTTCTCCTTTTTGAGTTACAGATCGGATCCCGCCTGACATTGATCCGGATCTGGAGTTATGCAATGTCCGGGAAATCTACGATTCCGATCGGGTCTTTGGATTTTCTGGATTACGAGCTCGGGCTGCTGAGATAGATTGGTCCGGTCGGGGAGCTCGCGCCGCCTCTTGGCTCGAGCGTGACAGCAAAGACAGCGTGCTCGCGCGCCTCAGGTGGCGCTTGATCCGAAAGTGTGGCGCGACCTGAGGCATCAACGGCGAAGACTTTTCCGGGCAACGGATGTCCGTTGGCGATAAACCAGAGCTCGTACGCTTTGTCGGCGGCGGTGACAGGCAAGCCTTCCGTTAGCAGCACCGCCCGTCCCGAACTGCGATCGAAAGCGAACGTGGCGTGCGCATTCGTTGCCTGCTCGGTGCCGGCCAGTTCCATTCGCTTTGAATCGGGGCCGGTCAGCATTGCAATTGTGTCGCGCTCGCGCGCCATCTCGGTTTGTTGTGAACGAATCTCTCGAGAAAGGCGCGCCACTTCTCGCCTTAATTCCAAATCCTGCTTCCAAAAAAAGAACGTTCCCGCCATCAACGCGATAAACGCAATCGCCGCGGCTATTTTCAACAAAGCCGGCAACACCCTTTTCAACCCGAATGTCCGCGACGGCATGGGCACTACCTTTGCTCCAGTTTCCGAACGCGCAGCCGGATTCTTGCGAACCTGATCCATGATCCGCTTTCCAATCTCAGCGCCAGGCTCGACCAGGTTTGCGTTGTGCGCGAGTAGGCTTACGGCGTCGCGCCAGGCTTTGAGCTCCGCCACGCATTCATTACAACCCGCCAGATGCTCTTCAACCAGGCGCGCATCCGTATCGTCGAGCGCGTCCAGCGCTCGCGCGGCCAGCATATCCTGGTAATCCGGGTGAACCATCAGCTAAAGTCCGCCAACCTGCTCATCAATACTTCACGCATTTTGATCATGCCCGCTCTCATCCGAGTCTTAACCGTACCCAGAGGATCACCGAGGCGGGCGGCGATTTCGCTTTGCGTCAGCCCCTCGAAATAAGCGAGATAAAGCGTCCGCCTCTGTTCCTCGGGCAATTCGGCCAACGCGCGACGCACGACTCTTCCCTGTTCTGATCTTTGCGCATCCGTGACGGCATCGGCAGTTTCCGGAATGAATTCAACGGCCGCTTCAGCGATCGTCCGCCCGCGCGAGGCGAGAGCTCGCAGGCGATCAATTGCCCGGCTTCGCGTCAGCGTAACTAACCACGTGAAGGCCCGTCCGCGCGCCTCGTTGAAATCGCCGGCTCGTCGCCAAACCTGAATAAAAACTTCCTGCAAAACATCTTCCGCTTCCTGGCGGTCATGTAATATACGGAAGATAAGGCTGAAGAGGATTATCTTGTACCGATCATAGACCGCCGCCAGCGCTGCCTCGTCGTGGCGAGCAACGGCGTTCAGGAGATCGTTGTCAGGAATTTGTCCCGGCTCAGGATGCATCTCGGCTCATTTCCGGGCGCACATAATAGCAAGATAAGGTCGCCTGCGACCATCGACATTCAACCGAAGTTCAATCAACCCAAACGCCAATGTTCCTGATAAAACGGCCAACGGAAGAAAGGATTGCCGATTTTCTACAATCTACGCAGACCCTTCCGTTTTCATATACGGAAGCCGGGATGACTGCGGTTCAACCACCGGCCGGTTATCGGGTTGACCACAATCGAGTGATACTGGGAACGGGACCCGAGACCTTCGAGCGTGCAGCGACCTCGCTGAAGCATTGGAAGCATTTCGATCTCGGATGGGTAAAGCTTCTTCCGAGAGACGCGCCGGTCGCGGCCGGCTCAACCGTTGCAGTTCTCGTAAATCATTCGTTTTTGTGGTCGCTGAACAGTTGCCGGATCATCTACGTCATCGGGGAAAACGAAGGGCCGAACCGCAGATTTGGCTTTGCTTACGGAACCACGATTGAGCATGCGGAAAGCGGCGAAGAACGATTCACCATCGAATGGAACGCCTCAGACGATACGGTCTGTTACGACATCCTCGCCTATTCAAGACCGCAACATTGGCTCGCCAGAACTGGTTATCCGTTGACACGCTGGTGGCAGAAGCGATTCGCGCGCGAGTCTTTGGAAGCAATGCAGAGACAGGTAAGCGCCGAAAAAAGTTGACAGGGTCGCATTTGTGACTTACATGGATTGAGACTTTGTACGAAGAAGGGATCGACTGATGGACTGGCGCGTGCTGCTGACAACCTTTGGAGTCATTTTCCTCGCAGAGATGGGTGACAAAACTCAAATCGCGGCTATGACCATGGCCGCCGAAAAGAAGCGGCCGTGGGAAGTCTTCATCGCGGCGTCCCTGGCGTTGGCGGTTGTTTCGGCGATCGGCGTAGTTGTCGGCAGCGCGCTCAGCCATTATCTGCCGCTGGACTGGATCAAGCGCGCAGCTGGGGCTGCGTTTATTGTGATAGGAGTGTTGGTGCTCTTTGGGAAGTTCTGATCAATGCTTTCTTAGAACTGTGACCATTAACGAGCCCGATTATGCCGCAAACTCGTCACGTTGAACGCCACTTCACGGCCGGCGAAACTGTGCGCGATATAGTAATCGGCATGTCAGACGGTTTGACTGTGCCCTTCGCCCTCGCAGCCGGATTGACGGGCGCAATCAATAGCGCCGGTATTATCGTCACGGCCGGATTTGCTGAAATTGCTGCCGGCTCGATCGCGATGGGACTGGGTGGCTATTTGGCCGGGAAGAGCGATGCCGAGCACTATGCAAAGGAACGAGAGCGCGAAAAGCGCGAAGTCGTCGAGATCCCGGAAGAGGAAAAACGCGAGGTCGCCCAGGTGCTGCATTCGTATGGACTGACCTACGATCAAAGCACACCAATCGTGGAAGCGCTGGCCAAACACCCAAAAAAGTGGGTCGATTTCATGATGCGCTTCGAGCTCGGCCTGGAGAAACCGGATCCGAAGCGGGCGATGGTCAGCGCCCTGACGATTGCGGCGTCATACATTGCCGGCGGCTTGATTCCGCTGGCCCCCTACATAGTTGCTCTCTACATCAAAGCTGAGGTCGCCAGCGCGCTCTTCTATTCTGTTGGGCTGACACTGGTCGCTTTGTTTGTTTTTGGATTTATCAAAGGGCGGTTCACGGGCACGCGGCCAATGCGCAGCGCTTTGCAAACAGCGCTGATCGGAAGCGTCGCGGCGGGTGCGGCCTTCCTGATTGCTCGCGCAATCTCTTGACGATCCAGTTAGCTTCCAGGCTTAGTCTGCGTTATATGCGTAATCTGCGGACTCTCTTTTAAGCGGCACATGCAACTTCACGTCGGCACCAGCGGCTACAGCTACAAAGAATGGAAAGGCAAGTTCTATCCTGAAGACTTACCGGCGAAAGAAATGCTTTCGTATTACTCCGGACGACTGCCAGCGGTCGAAATCAACAATACCTTTTATCGTCTGCCCCAGGCCGGCATTATGGAAAATTGGAAGGCCCAGGTGCCCGCAACGTTTCGCTTTTCCATCAAAGCGACCCAACGCATCACCCACATCAAGCGTTTGAAGAATGTCGCTAATGAAACGAAATACCTTTTGGAAACTGCAGCGATATTGGAAGACCGTCTGGGTGTCGTGCTTTTTCAACTTCCCCCGAACTCGAAGAAAGACGCTGACCGATTGAGAGATTTTCTTGCGCTTTTACCCGCCGACACCCGGGCAGCGTTCGAATTTCGGCACGAAAGCTGGTTTGACGATGAAGTCCGCGATTTGCTGCGCGCGAAGGACTGCGCGCTGGTTGTTTCCGACACCGACGAAAAACCTCTGGCTGAAATTATCAGCACGGCCGCGTGGGGCTACTTGCGACTGCGCCGGACCGCGTATGCGGACAATGATCTAATCGAATGGATGGGCCGCCTGCAAAAGCAGGAATGGAAAGATGCGTTCGTCTTTTTCAAGCACGAAGACGAAGGAGTAGGACCCAGACTGGCCGGCCAGTTTCTGGCATTAGCAAAGGCAGGATAATCGCCCGACGCTAATCGTCATCCCCCGAAGAGCGGTTAAAATTTTCCCTGGCAATCGTCGTGTCCGCAATCGCAAGACAGTTCTACCGTTTGTCCAGCGCCTTCACACGATGCACTACAGTATTTTCCATCCTTTTGGGGCGGACAAGTGCACGTCGGATTTCGGCATACGTTTTCTTCAGCCATAATCTCCCCCGAGCAATTTGGTTTTGATAACGAGCGTTAGCTTAACATAGCGCCCGCGCGTAAGTAACCTCAAGAGTAGTTCTTCCGGATTGAATATACTTCGCCGTCTTTTCCTTTTGTGATAACCTTTCGCAATCCGGAAAATCCCCAGGTTTGGAAAGTGTGTGTAGATAATTTCTAACTATGCCCTGGTTTCGCAAAAAGAAAGGCAAAATCGAGCCGGTCCGCGACTCAGAGCGCGTCGTTCGCACCGAGAATGTCTTCGTGCGCTGTGACGAATGTGGCGCCCATCTCTACAAGAAAGAGTTGGAGGAAGCGCTCCAGGTTTGCGTGCATTGCGGCTACCATTTTCGCATTGGCGCCTACGAACGGCTCGAGAATTTATTTGACGACAAGTACTGCGAAGAGCTTGATGCGGAAGTTGTCTCGCAGGATCCGCTCGAATTCGTCGACAGCAAGCCGTACCCGCAACGTCTGAAGCAAGCGCGCAACGCGTCGGGTTTACCGGAAGCGATCATCACGGCTTGCGGCAAAGTCGGCGGTCACCGGGTTTTCGCGGGGGCGATGGACATGTTGTTCATCGGCGGATCGATGGGTTCCGCTGTCGGTGAAAAAGTCACCAGGCTAATCGAACGGGCCATCAACGAAAAGGCAGCGGTTATAATTTTCGCCGCTTCGGGCGGCGCGCGCATGCAGGAAGGCGCGCTCTCGTTAATGCAGATGGCCAAAATTTCGGCCACGCTCGCCGCGCTCGAGGAACGCAGGCTGCCGTTTATTTCGGTATTGACTGATCCGACGACGGGCGGCGTTACCGCCAGTTTTGCCATGCTGGGTGACTTGATCCTCGCCGAGCCTAAAGCACTGATAGGTTTTGCGGGCCCCCGGGTGATCGAACAAACGATTAGACAAAAACTTCCCAAAGACTTTCAGAGATCTGAATTCCTGCTCGAGCACGGCATGGTTGACGCCATCATCGATCGTCGTGAATTACGACCGTACATTATCGAAGCGCTGGATTTCATGATGAATCCCGATCTGGCGCGGGACGACGTCACCGCAGTTTCAAGTTTCAAGTTTCAGGTTTCAAGTCAGATTTGAGTTTGACGCAATACATTGCGCCCTGTGTATGGTCCAGTTCTGAGACTTGAAACCTTAGTCCTGAAACCCAAATGAATTTCGATGAAGCGCTTTCCTATCTCCTCAGCCTCGGCCATGAAACGCTAACTATCAAACTCGGTCTTAAGAATACTGAGACCCTCTTAAGCGCCCTCGACCATCCGCACAAGAAATTCCGTTCTGTTCAGATTGCCGGCACGAATGGTAAGGGATCGACCGCAGTTATGCTCGACTCAATCTGCCGGGCCGCCGGCATTTGTACCGGGCTCTTCACTTCGCCGCATCTTGTATCGATAACCGAGCGCATTCAGATCGATGGTCGCCCGATCTCCGAAAATGATTTCGCGCGTTTCACGACCGAGGTGAAAGAAATCGCGGACCAGTCAGTGGCAGAAGGCCGGCTGGAAACTATGCCGACCTTCTTTGAACACTTGACGGCGATCGCTTTGCTCGCCTTCGGCGATGCGCGGGTCGAAGTGGGAATCTTGGAAACGGGCCTCGGGGGGAGGCTCGATTCAACCTCCGCGGCTGGCGCTGAGATAGTAGCGATTACGCCAATTGCGATGGATCACGAAGAATATCTCGGCAACACTCTTGCGGAAATTGCGGCGGAAAAAGCAGCAATTATTCGCCCGGGCCGGGCCGCAATAATCGCACCTCAATCAGACATCCCCCTGCAAGTGATCATGCGCCAGTGCCGGTCATCGCGCGCGAAGTCCAAATTCATTCAATCAAGAGATATTGATCTGCTCGCAACATCAGCCGAGGGCCACTGCTGCGTGACTTTCAAAACCGGCAATGACACTTATGAAAGAGTCTGGCTCGGTTTGCGCGGCCGGCATCAGATCGAGAATGCCGCAGTTGCAATTGCGCTGGGAGAAACTTTGCGCGAGTCCGGGTTCAAAGTCAGCCGCGAAGGCATCATCCTCGGAGTTGGAACCGCGACTTACGCGGGCCGCCTGGAGATGTGGGACCGCGAACCCCGAGTGCTCTTCGATGGTGCGCATAATGCAGCTGGGAGCCGCGCCTTGCGCGATTATCTGGACGAATTCATCAAGGGGCCAATCACGATGATCTTTGGCGCGATGCGCGACAAGGCTTTACAGGAAATGGCATCAACGTTATTTTCGAAAGTCGATAAACTAATTCTTACCCAGTTCGATAATCCACGCGCAGCCGGGCTCGACGCCTTGAAAGCAGCGCTGCCGGAAGGATTCGACGAGCGTGGGGTGCGGCTCGCCGCGTCGGCGGAAGAAGCGCTGCGGATCGCGCTGGAGTTAACACCCGGAGATGGAATAATTTGTGTTACCGGCTCGCTTTACTTAATTGGCGTCATCCAACAGTTGCTAAGCCGCGAGACCACGGCTGTTGTTGGTCAGAGCGCGGCCCACTGAACTAAATAACTTAGTAAGAGCCTGGCATATTCTACTGGGGTGCTCGATGTCTGAGATTGAAACACCTGAGTTTCTTGATTCGAAGGAGGTTTTTTCCGGCCGCGTGTTCGACGTCACCGTTGACACAGTTCGGGAGGGCGATAAGACTTATGTGCGCGAGGTCGTGCACCATCCGGGGAGCGCGGTGATCCTGCCACTTTTCGCCGACGGCACGATCGCCCTGGTTCGCCAGTATCGTCATCCGGCAGTCAAGTATCTTTTGGAATTGCCGGCAGGGACGCTGGAAGATCAGGAACGTCCTGAAGAAGGCGCTGCTCGCGAGCTTGAAGAGGAGCTGGGTCTGGTGGCCGGCCGGATGGAAAAGCTTTGTGAGTTTTTCGTCTCTCCGGGTTTCTGCGAGGAAAAGATGTGGCTTTATCTCGCCACCGAACTCACCGAAACATCACAGCGGTTGGAAGATGACGAGCTGATCGAAGTGGTGTGTTTACCGATTTCCCGCGCGTTGCAAATGATTACTGAAGGAGAAATCGAAGATGCAAAGACGATCATTGGCCTGATGCTCGCCGCACCGCGAATTGGTCCGTCTATGCTCGAGGCCGCTTACCCGGCGGTTTGAAATACTCATTTGCGATGAACGTGCGCTTAGCGCCGGTGCAACAATTAGGCTAAACTGCACAGAACAGTGCAGACGCCACACGACACTCCTTATTCAAACCAGCAAATCGATTACCCGGCAATCATCGGACCGGATGAACCTGGAGGTGTGGGCGCAACTCAGCAAATTTCCTCCGGTTTAGAATTGGCGCTGAGTTTGTTGACCTGGTTTGCCAGCGTAATTTTGTTGCTGCTGGTTCCACCGCTTATCTCACTGCCGTACCTCGTCTATCGCTATCAGGGCGGTTCGCTAAGGCGAGACGTCCTCATCGCCGATAAGACTTTCATCTTTTTTAACATTCTCGGTGTCATTCCCGCTCACATAATCACTTTCGCGATCGCCTGGGCGGTTGTGACGCGATTTGGCAAGCTGCCGTTTTGGCAAACACTCGGCTGGAGTTGGCATCCGCACTTTCGATTCTGGAGAAGTGTGGGGGTCGCCATCGCCCTGTTGTTAGTTGCAGTATTCGTTCTGTCACGCTTTGGCGGCGAAACGACCGAAATGGAAAAGATCATCATGAGCTCCAGATTGAACGCCTTGACGACCGCGTTTCTGGCGACGTTCACCGCGCCCCTGGTTGAGGAGGTAATCTATCGCGGAGTTTTGTATTCGGCATTACAAAGAGTAATTGGTGTCGGCGGCGCTGTGTTCATCGTGATGAGTTTGTTTGCCCTCGTTCACGGCCCTCAGTATTGGCCTAACTTCGGCGTGCTCTTCACTATTCTATTGTTGAGTTTCTCGCTGACCCTGATCCGGGCTCGGACACAACGCCTGCTGCCATGTTTTGTAATTCACCTGGTATTCAATGGAGTACAGTCGGTTTTCATTATCGCCGGACCTTACGTCCCGGATGTGGACCGAATACTACATCGCATCTTCCAGCGGACCCCTTCCAGCTCACTGATACTGAGTCACGTTTTTCGGCTTTTCTATTGATCGATGCCGTACGAAGTCATCGTTGTTGGCGGCGGTTTAGGCGGCTTGACGACAGCAGCGCTTCTCTCTGCCCGCGGTTTGAATGTTTGCGTGTTTGAACGAGCGTCCCCGGCCGGCGGATGCGTGACTAACTTTGAATTTCAGGGCTATAAGTTTGAGCCAACAGCAGGTCTCTATTCGGGCTGGGAGCCCGGTGGGATCTATGACCGAATTTTTTCTGAATTAACCGTCGCCCCACCCGAGGTTCGCCGTGCTTCGTCACCCTACACCGTCAGAATGCCAGACCGCACCAATGTTGTCATCGTCGACAATACCGAACAGTTCGAATGCAGTTTAAGGCAGTCGTTTCCGGAATGCGGCGAGAAGGCGGTTTCTTTTTACCGGCAATTGGCCGATGCCGTAGACCAGGACGGACTACTGCAACAGATCACCCCGGAACTTTTCACCGACCGAACTTCGCGCTTCTGCTTGTTTGTCGAGGCGCAACTGCAGATGTTCGCGCAGACCTCAATTCAAGAGTGTACCTGGTCAGCTGCTGCCGCCGTTTTGCTGGCACCCCAACGAGGAGTGTTTGAAATAGCAGGTGGCGCAGAGTCGCTCGCCGCATCGCTAAGTCAGGCAATCAGAAATGCCGGCGGGACAATTCGTCTGGACACGCCGGTATTACGGCTGGCATACGGCGCGGACGAGTCTCCAGTTGGAGTGGATTTGCTGACCGGCGAAAGGGCCGTCGCGACCCGCGCCATCATCAGCAATCTCACTATTTGGGACACCTACGGAAAACTAATAGGGCTGAGACGAACTCCGTCAAACATAGCTTCGGATCTTAGAGCGCGGCAAAGTTGGGGTGCTTACCTGTTGTTTCTGGCCCTGGATCAATCCGTAAGTTCTCGCTTAAGCAGTGATCGATTCCTGGCTGCTGGAGATCTTAATTCGATGTACGCGAGTGGTTCACGTTCCACGAAGACAACGAAAAGCTTGAGCAGATGGACCAACATTATCTCGAACATTTCTGGAGCGAACTCCATGAGGCCCTGCCTGAACTTGGTGACGGTGTCGAGATTATCGAAACGGCCACCCCCCAAACCTATTACGAAAGAACGCGACGCAAGCTCGGCATGGTGGGCCATTCAGCGAGAAGACTTACCGCGACAAAAGACGATTGGTTCAAGACCATTTACCCCAACGTTTTTGTGATAGGCGACACGATCAATGATTCGCCCGGCATTGCGGCCGTATCATCTGCAGCTCTGGGCCTGGCGAACTATATCGCCGGCAATAGAAGTTGATTGACTATCCCCCCCGAAGTATTGACGCGCTATTGGTCAATGTGTATAGTGTCGTGCGACACTCTACAATTAACGTTCTATGTACATAACTATTGATGCAGCTGACAAGCGACCTATCTACCATCAGGTAGCTGATGAGATCAAATCCCTGATCGCCCGCGGCGAACTACACGAAGGTTTGACCCTGCCACCAGTCCGGCAAGTAGCCGCGGATTTGGGAGTCAACCTCAACACCGTCGCGCAGGCCTATCGGGAATTAAGAAAGGAAGGGCTCGTCCGCGTTCGGCACGGCTCCGGAGCTGTGGTCGTCTCGAGAGTGGTGCGCGATCAGACTGATAACGAATTGCGAAAACAGTTGAGACGAGCGCTTACCCATCTGGCGCTTGCCGGACTGCCACGAAGTGAGATTGTCGCAATTGTAAATGACGAAGTGAGGGCTTTCTTGAGTGCCGCGAAATGATCGAACAGCGCTTAGATCGCGGGATCGCTACTCGAAGCCACGCGATCCGGACTTGCGTGAATGGTGTTGTCTACGGAACTGAAGAAGAAGTGGCGCGTTCCGGTTGTGGGTTGGTTCGCCGAGGTTTGAGGATCGGCATTAATCGTAAATCCAGAATCATTCGGCATTATGGTGAACTGATAGCCTCTTACATTCGGCGTCGCTCCGGCGAACCTATTGTCAAGAAAACCCGCCTGAACTAACTCCTCGAAATTCCCGTATGCTCCAGTCGCCGCTTTCAATTGCGCCTCAGCAGTCGCTATTGTGCGAAGCGATTGAATCGCTGAGGTTTCATCGGCAACTCCTACTGCCTTCGGATAAACACCGAGCCCCTCGGATTGCTTGCTGGAGGAACACGCATTCAGGGACATTACAAGCAGGGGAAGCAGAAGCACACGCCTGGCGCCTGCGAAACCCCCAGTTGAATTCATCATTCGTTTTAGCGGAAGCGAAAGCTGTCTAAGTCGCATCATTTTGCGTAGTAACCCCGCTTGGCGCGCGCCACCAGTTCAGGATGTCCAATCAATTGAATCGTTACATTGTGCCATGATCCGTCACGAACCGGGTTGGCAGGCCGGTATCCGATGCTGTACATCGTGCTCAGATCGCGAATGACCTGGCTATAAACTTCGTCCAGATCTTTCAACTTACGAGCCTGGTAAACTAAGTTGCCGCTTTCCGCTGCCAGCTGGGCCAACTGTTGTTTAGCTGAAATGTAAGCGCTGGAGGGAGCCAGATGATTACTGACCGCTTCCTTTTCGGTGTCCAGATATATGGGCAGGACTATCGAGTCTGATCGCCGGACTACTTCAATGAGCTCGTCAAAACTTGTCCGCGAGCCGTCGCCGAAGACCTCTGGCAGCGCGTTGTCGATTCCATCGGTCATCACGACGACCGCACTCCGCCGGTGCTCGGCGCGAGATTGACTGAGGATGTGCTCAAGCACAAACCGCAAGGCATCCCAAAAATTGGTGCCGCCTCCCGGCCGTTCGATATTATCTATCTTCTCTGTAAGTGCTTCATGATCCGGATTGAGCGTCGATACAATTTTTACCTCGGAAGAAAACGTAACGATCGCAATCCGATCGCCGGATCGCGCCGCGTCGACAAACCGCTTGGATGATTTGCGGATCAATCCAATCTTATTACTGGTCGAGCCGGAAAGATCCAGAAGCAATACTAAATCAAACGGCGTTTCCGCAGAGGCAAAAAAGGAAATCTCCTGCGGGGCGCCATTCTCGAAAATCGCAAATTCCTTTTGCTGGAGAGCGGCTATTTGTTGGGCAGGAGTCTTAGTAAGGACGTTGACATTGAGGTTCACCAGATCCGTATCAATGCGAATGGTGTCTGTTGGTTCAGGGCTTTGGCCATACGAGCGGTTCACCCAGAGTAATGCGACAACGAGGAAAGCGATTGTCAGTAAACCAGGACCCCGTTTCACGAATTGTTTCAGTGCTCTGTTAAGCTGAAATCTCCATCTAATCTGCATAGTAACCGCGCTTGCCGCGAGCAACCGCGTTCTGGCGATTTACGTTGACTCTGATTGTTCGCCACGTCCCGTCTCGCGCTTTGTTTGTTGGCCGGTATGACAGAGTATAAACCATTCCCAGGTCGGCGACGACACGATCATAGACACCCGCGAGATCTTTCAGTTCCTCGCACGCGTAAAACATTCCCCCGCCGGCGTCCGCCAATTGTTTCATCTGATCGTGAGCCAGATCAAATGTCTCCTGCTGAATATCAAGCGGGCTTAACGGCTCGTAACTCTGAGTATCGACCCAGATGGAATAGACGACACCATCAAATTCTTTCGCGAGTCTGATCATCTCTTCAAACGGCAACTTCGAACCTTCGCCGGTGACGTTCGGCAGCACACTGTCGAGCCCGTCGCTCATTACCACGATCGCGTTGCGGCGCGAGTCTTTCGCTTCGCGAAAGACTTCTTGCATCGCAAAAGCCATCGAATCATATAGCTTCGTGCTTCCATCTGGCTTTTCCATGGCCCCGATGCGCGCCCGCAGCGACTGGCGATCTGTCGTGAAAGGAGAGACTATGACTTGTTTGCCCGCAAAAGTCATCACGCCGATGCGATCAAACGGGCGCGCCGCTTCGACGAAATGCAGCGCTGCCGCCTTGATCAATTCGACCACCCTGGTCGTCGATCCCGAGAGATCGATCAGCAACATCAGGTTGAAGGGCGCGGACGCAGACTCGAAGTGTTGAATCTGCTCTTCGGTCCCGTTCTCAAACAGGTGAAAATCATTAACTGTAAGATCGTTTACTCCGCGGCTGGTGTTGCGATCCACCACACTTACATTAACGGTAACCAGTTGGGTATCGACCCGAATAACGTCGCCTTCAGAAACCTCTTCGGGCCCGGCGGATGGTTTTGCCGGCGTGCCGGCGGCCGCCTGTGATGCGGGAGCTGACAGCTCCGGGGTTTGCGGCACGATCCGAGTTTCGCCGGCGCGGTCGAGATTCACGGTCGCCGGTTGAACCGACGCCGGGCCAGGAACATCTGCCTCGGCTGAGGTCGCGGAGTTCAAAGGGGCAAGGATAATATTGCCTGCCTGTGAATACAGGCGAAGGTTCTTCCCGCCACCGCCGATGCTTTCGCGCAATTGGGAAGCCGCACCCGGTCTTGCCGCCGGGCTGCGAAATGACGAGGAAATCGATCCTGTTTTTGACTCAGCGATAACATCGACGCCGGCGCCTTCAGCAATTTCGACGCGAATCTCGCCGGAAACAGACTGAATCAGAAGCGCGTTAGGCAAGCCTCGCACTTCGACTGCTCCGTCCTGAGTCAGAATGGCCGCGTGCGATCTCTCCGGCATGCTCAGCACAAGGTTGACGTTCGTGGTTTTGCCTGGTTCTCCGCGCGCAACGCGGACTGAGAGCAGGCCATCGCTCCGCCGAATGACGGCGGGAGACGTCCTCGCCTCTCCCCGGTCAGTAATGGCTGACACAGCCACGTAATCCTGCTTCCAGATATTGACGATCACCCCACCCCGCAAATTCTCGACGCGCAAATTTCCATTCGCGGGCAATTCAACTCGCACGCCTGCTTCGCTTTGATTTTGTGGTCGGAGAATACTCGCTTTCGGGCCGCCAGGAACGAGCGCAACAATCAGGGCAGCGACGAGGATTAACGAGCGGGAATGGTTAGAAAGGGGTATGAACAATCTCCGAATTCTTCCGACGGTTAAGAGCCGGCCTGCATCTGCTGGAATCTCATTCAAAGAATGAAGGCCGGGGAGAAGTCTGGGTGAACAAAGGTTACGACAGTTCGAGAGTATCTTCAAATCCGACGCCCCTACGCCTTAATTATGAAGAATGTGACGTCGTCCGTAGCCCCCGCGCCATCGGTCCAGTTGACGACATCCTGATGAATCGAATCTATCAATTCCCGCGCGGTTAGGTTCTTGTCTCGCTTTACTGCTTCGATCATGCGGGTGAGTCCATACTCCTCGCCCGCGGGGTTCGTCGCCTCGGTTACGCCATCCGTATAAAGCACGAGAAGCTCGCCCGGAGCGATCGTCAGGTAATGTTCGTAATAGCGGGTATCCCGAAACATACCGAGCGGCACGCCGCCGCGTTCATCGAAACGAGGGCTACCGTCAGCCGCGATGAGCAAAGGTGGGTTGTGTCCCGCATTGGCG
>WNGM01001099.1_pt1 | contig 26153 bp, 47 predicted proteins | sample 5400571 | NCBI WGS metagenome assembly WNGM01 (sample SAMN13153378, study PRJNA577476) | soil metagenome | isolation source: 100 cm soil or saprolite under Garry oak tree replicate 2 | place: USA:California | collected 2016-06-15 | reverse complement strand
ATGGGAGGTGTCGCGTCGCCCAATGCTACTGCTCTCCCTTTGGCTTTTGTTCTTTTAAGAGAGGGAGGGTTAGTGCGTAAGGCTGTAGATTTGGTTCCTTGGAGAGCGTCTCCGCAGTGGGTCGAAGCCCAGATTGTCCATACCAGGAAAGGCTTTATGACCTGGACACGACAGTTGGTGTGGGTGCATCAACGGGGAGGAGTGGTCTGGCGTGGGTACAAAAATGTGTATTTACCGTATTTCGACGGCGTCGCAGAGTGTACCTTTGCGATGCAATGGCGGTATTGTTCCTATGATGATAGGGGCAAATGTTGGCATGTTCATTTGTAAAGGAGGTATGATCTTGGATACGATTAAATATTCGCCATATCCTTACCTGCGGTATTCATTGGTGAAAAGAGAGGGAAATGATAGTATGACTTGTCCTCGTTGTGGCTGTGAGATGGTCCAGGTGTACATCTCAGGAGATCAATACATTTGGGTTTGTACGAATAGTAAGTGTAAGTAAGGAAGGAAAAGCACTACCATGAAATGTGTTGTATGCGGAAAGACAATGGAAACTCCAAAGGATACCGGAGCGACTTGTACCGTTTGTGAGGCAAAAAAAAATCCTAAAAAGGTAAAGTATTGCCTTGAATGTGGCTCGGAAAATGTTGTAAAAGGAACGGTGTTTTGCAAGGAACACCAGGAAGGGAAGGGCCATGAATGACATTAGTAAGCTCTCAAGTGCCCTGGTTTTTACCATGGTTTTCTGGATTTTTGGGGCGGGCTTTTACTGGATATGGCTTAATGACCCGATAGTCATGGCCGTATCGGGAGGCGTCTTGCTTGTCTCAACGGTCGGATTTATTGCGTTTATGTACGTCTCCAAGGCAAGGGCTATGTGGGTGGGTGATGCAAAGGCGACACCACGGCCGAGGGTGACAAGGAGTAAATCGTGAGATGGAATATTGGATACAAGCATGTGTCATTGGTGCTTTACTTGGTTGGTTTGTTAGTTGGTGGTACATAGCGAAAAGGAGGGAGCTAGATGGAAGGTAGGCATAACCACGTCAAGAAAGAGACAGATGACATGACAAAGATAACGCTCGACGGCCTCAGAGAAACGACTGTGAGAGCCATTGACCTGAGGGCTAAACGGATGCATATGAGCCGCGCCAGGCTCCTTCGTGCGCTATTTTCGCATGAATTTATGGAGGAAGAGAAGCAAATTGTTGAGTTGGATAGGAAGGCGGAAGAGTCATGAGTACAACAAAAGAGTTACAAAAATTTGCAAGTGAACTGGCTGGATATGCCAGCGATTGCGGCGTGTATGGCCCTCCTGCGCCTGGCTTTCTTATTGGATATGCAAGAGAATTGCTTTTAATTGCTGTTTCTGCCTGTCATGATGCAGTCGATGAAACAATAGAGATGCAGCACCTAAAAGAAGAGAATGAAAGGCTAAAACAAGCCTTAGAACAATGCCGAAAATGGAAAGATGAAGTAGCTGAAAAGCTGCGAATAGCAGAAAACAAGGTTAATTCATCCTCACAGTTGCCTTGATCTTTGCACCCTTTTCCTTCAGTTTGGCTATGCCAGTGTCCCTATCGGCGGCACTGGCATACGTTTTTGTACGTATCTTACCCAACTCGCCAGGCAGGGTATATTCTACTTTGTAGGTTGCCATTTCGTCAGTTTTTCCTTGATTAAAATCACGATACAGATAGCATAAAGAACTCCCCAAAGGAAGATATCACGCATTTTCATGCCAATAATGTACCCCTCCTTCATCGGTATAGAAGCCCGCAGTTGTGTATAAAATCGGTACCTCTTTGCCCTTCCAAATGGTTTTCCCCTCCTTTGCGATGGGGGAGCCACGCCAAAAATCATTGCTTACATCTTGCGCCCATGTCTTTGCCAGGCCCGTTGAGAAGTCGGCTCCAACCCCTAAGATGTTCCAATAATTATTTAAGAACGCGGGGTCCGCCCCTGGATTTTGTGAGCGTTTCTGTTGTTCCAGGGATGCAAACAATGTACTAAACGGATAGTTGCCTGGGCATACCGTCGCATTAATGCTGTGATGTGGGCGTATTTCCTGATAAAAGTCCAACCCGTATTGGTTGACTAACCAGGCTATCAGCTTGAATGAAGCGGCTTGCTGTTTGGGTGTTAGAGCCGTCGAATTATCTCCACTAGGGTCGCAATGTTCAATGCTGATAGTACACAAATTGAGATTAGGATAACGACTGATGAGAGTGTTCCACCAGGGGTTATGCGTTTCGTCGGGGCAACAGTTCGCTCCCGCTCCATCGGCAAGATGCACGCATTGAACGACCGTTCCATCCTGCCCGATAACAAAATGAGCAGATTTATTGGTTTCGTGCTGAAAGTAAAAAGCGGTTCCCTCTGCTGTTCCATCTCCTCCTCCTGTCTTATGTACGACAATTGCACTCCCAGGTTGCGCTCCGACAAAGATGTTTTCCTTCGGTACTAGCATTTGCTTGGTGACAATTCCCTTGGGTGGATCAACGATACTCATGGTGTTTTTTCCTCCATTTTATCTACTGCTACGACCGGAATAGGTCCAGAATGCAGCGTACTGTTAATGACTCCGTTGGCTGTTTGACTTCCCTGGTGATAACCAAACGTGTTCGCTGCGACGGTAATACTTGTTACCAGGAAAGTATTTTCCCACGATGGTGTAGGCAAACCGAACAAAGTCTGATAGGCAAACATAGCCATTGTCCCTACGACAGCAATCAAAATGATAAAGATTGCTGCATACTGGACAATACGACCTCTATACAAATCTGTCATGTTAGTGTACCAGTTTTTCATTTTTTTCTTTGCTTATACGCTGCATATCACTGATGACCATCAGATTTACCAGCGTCTTGAAGTCTGTTTTAGGCTCCCATCCTAGCTCTCTTTTTGCCTTCGTAGCATCCCCGCAAAGAGTATGGATATCAGTCGGACGGAAGAGAGAGGGGTCTGTATCCATGTAACACTTGTCCTCGATGCCCCCATATCTGAAGGCGAGGGAGGCAAACTCCAGGATGCTGTGCGTCTCTCCGGTGGCTATCACATAGTCTCTCGGAGAGGGCATTTGGAGCATTTTCCACATTGCCACGACGTAATCCCCAGCATAGCCCCAGTCACGTCGTGCCTCAGTATTGCCAAGATGTAGCACCAATTCTTGACCGTATTTGATCTTTGCGACGGTGCTTGTGATCTTTCTTGTGACGAAATCCAGGCTTCGACGTGGTGACTCATGGTTAAAACAGATACCCGAACAGGCAAAGATCCCATAATGCTCACGGTATTGTTGTACCGCATTGTGGGCAAAAACCTTTGAAAGTCCGTAGGGGGAGACTGGCTGAAGGTCGGTTGATTCATCCTGTGGGAACACCTTTGCATTACCAAACATTTCACTACTACTCGCTTGATAGAGGCGAATATCGGCCTGACTCAGGCGTATTGCCTCTAACAAACGGAGTACCCCCAGGCCATTGTATTCGGCGGTCGCTACGGGCTGCTTGAAACTTTCCCCGACATGCGACTGTGCCGCCAGGTTGTAAATTTCATGTGGTCGCGCCTTTCCAATGGCAAGCGTAAGGGCTGTTATGTCTAGCAAATCTCCCGTCAAAAATGTTATTTGATTTTGGATATGCGCCAGTCTTTCCATGTTTGGAGAGGAGATACGGCGCACCAGGCCATAGACCTCATAGCCTTTTTCTAGGAGGAACTCAGCGAGGTAGCTTCCATCCTGTCCGGTAATTCCGGTAATGAGGGCTCTTCTGCCGTCACCCATTTTATGCGTTCTCCTTTCCAATACATGTATCCCTCGGTCAGCAATGTGGTATTATCGTAGTACCTATTCTCCAAAATAGGCGTGTTCTGATAGCCTAAACTTGACATAAAATCATTAATTTCTTGCACAAGTTCGTGATGATGTATCTCTACATACACCGCTAAATCGTTGCGCATGAGGGTATGTCTTGCCCCCTTTAACACCTCTAACTCATACCCTTCAACGTCTATTTTCATAAAATCAGCGTTGAGATTTAAGCTATCCAGACGTGCCATACGGATAGGAGTGGTACCAGCTCCGACCCTTGCACCCATTGGGGTAGCGGGGAGAGTTGCGTCAATGTCGCTGATAATTTGCGGTCCGTCCTCATCACCAACAGCACAATTGATCGGCTCGATATTCCAGGCTTGATTGAGCAGGATGTTGGCGCATAGGTGCAAATAGGTTTGTGGGTGAGGCTCAATGGCATAAACTCGCTTAGCCGTGTTGGCAAAAGCCAGGGAGTGCGTGCCAACATTGGCGCCAACATCTATCACCATGCCTTGAGCGAATGGACTAAGGAGCGTCAATTCAAACAGGTTTTCATGGATATTTGAGATCATCGTTGGGTCGTGCGCATTGAGAATGAGCCATCCATAGGGCATATGAATGTAGAGATAATGCTCGTTTATACTCCAAGCAATGCACTCCGCTGGGTCTGCTCGATCATCTTTACGAGCGATATCCAGGCGTCTTTTTTGTGCTTCCAAGTATTCTTTTGACACCACAATTTGGCTATTTTGCATTTCTCTTGCACCTCCTCCTTATGCGTATAGATGTATTCTAAGCCTTCAACGAAACTTTCAGCATGGATAATATCATGGGGAGAGCCACCATTTTGGTAGGTAAATACCTGGTGATCTATATCTCCGCCGGTCATTATGCTATAGCCTCTCTCATGTATAGCACCTCCATATATGAAGTTTACTAAGGGCTCTCCAAGTATGTCCAGGTTTGCCGTATTCTGAGGGACTAAAACAGGGATACCAGCGGCCATAGCTTCAGTGGTTGCCAGGCCCCAACCCTCACCATGAGATGTACTTACTAACACATCACAAGCGTTGTAGAGATCATTTAATTGCTCCCGACTCCAGGCTTTAGTCAAATCAAGGTTAGAAAAAGCTATCTCTGGAGGTGACTTCATGACGTTACAACCGGCCAGCAGAGCCTGAGTTGGAAGGCTTCCACCGATGTCATTCTGTACAGAGTGCATATATAAAACAGCGTTTTCATGTCTCTGATTGAAGAGATGGAAGGCTCCCATACACCTGGCAAGGTCTTTTCTTCCTTGATTTCTGTTGACATTAACTGCAATAAAAGCATCCTGCCAACTCTCTCCGAATATCCTATTCCTTGCCTCCATCTTGTCCACTGGATAAAACACATCCGGCTCACAGCCCAACTGGATGACAGAAATGTACTTGCTCAACTCTGGTTGGTAAAACTCTATCACTGATTTTGCATGGTTGGTATAGACTACCGGGACCGTTGACATGGCAAAATGATTGAAGCTTTGCGCCATAGCTACATCACAGTCAACGGGCATGTAGAAGATAGAGGACTAGGATTTATCCTTGTTCGTCTCCTCAATCACTGCATCTAGTACATCATTGTTGGCTCCGATATCCCCCTGGTAAAAGAAGATATCCCAGTTACCCTCTTTGACGAGAGGTATGATCTTTGCAACGTTGCGCATGTCCTCCGTGTCTTCACAGCCAATTAGCTTGTAAGGAAGATACGAAAAATCATCGTCGCTATAGTGCGATGTTGCCACTAAAGTAACGTCAGCGACCTCACTTAGACCGTCTAATATGTGCTTGTTGACTTGTGCGAAGCCCGTAGCATGGAAAGGCGACTCGCCGTAATACAACACTCTCATTGGTAGTGCATTTTCTCCCTAATCATTAATCAGCCAGGTTTGCAGCAGTGCGCTATAGACGAAACGCACGCCTGACATGCCCGAAACGGTGACGACTTTTGCCTGTGAAATGCTTCCCATCAATGAAGAGGGGATAGCTAAATTGGTCCCTGAAGGACTGATATTAAGAATAGTAACTTCCGCTCCATCACTGACTGAGGTACTCAGTGTCGGAATTAAACCGATAGAAACAGTGGATGTGTTAGTAAAACTGATAGGAACAATCCTACCAGAGCCGGTCATCGTCACCGTTTGACTGATACCGGCACTGGATGTTCCTAATAGTTGCACCTGGTTGGTAGCACTTCCCAGCGGCATTGTTGCGATGAATTGCGCTGTTGGTCCTTGTTTCACGTCTCCGTTGAGTAGCGCGGAACCGGCTACTTGCAAGGCAGAACCCGCGACCAGGGAACCGGAAACGGTGTGTGTTCCTTTGATGTTGGCATTCCCACTGTTGCCATTCGGGTCGTCAACGACGGTGAGACTTCCTAAAATGCGGAAGTTATCCGCATTCGTAAGAGCATCAAAAGGCATTTTGTACCCTCCTTATCTCGCCAGTAGCCAGGTTTGCAGCAAGGCAGAATAGACAAATTTGGTTCCGCTCATAGCGGAAATGGTTACGACCGCAGCTTGTGAAATGCTTCCCATCAATGAAGAGGGGATAGCCAGGTTCGTCCCACTAGGCGAGATGTTTACGATGGTAATCTCCGCCCCATCACTCACACTCGTTGAAAGGGTAGGCGTTAGACCAATGGAAACGGTTGATGTGTTGGTGAAACTCACAGGAACGATGCGCCCGCTTCCCGTCATGGTGATAGTCTGGCTGATACCAGCGCTGGATGTTCCAAGTAGCTGGACCTGGTTGGTACCACTGCCTATCGGCATTCCTCCAATAACGGTCCCTGGAAATATCGACATATTTCCCGCTATCCTGAATGTATCAGGATTAGAAAGAGCATCGAATGGCATAATAACCTCCTAGAATTTGATTAAAAGTACGTCTATCAAGTGACCTGAATTGCTCGCAATCATGTCAAAGTTTGATGATGTGAAGTTTTTGACGCTGGCAGTAAAGCCTGAAGAAGTCGCGTTGAATGTGGGAATAACAAGGTCAGGAACGGCCCCCAAGTTGTGAGCATACGTATGTATGAGCGTGTCGGACGGTGTGTAATGCTGTCCGTCTACTCTGGCGATAGAGCCTTGCACAAAGTTCAACTTACCTGAAAGAATGGAAATGCCCGTTCCTAACAGGAATTGTGCGATCACCTGACCGTTTTGATCGGTGATTGATAAGGCGACTAAATGGCCTGCACCCTGGAGTATTGTCCCGTTCGCACCATCAAGGGTGAGAATATTTTGGGCCGCTCCGAAGTTGTCAAAAAACTTGATTGTCCCTGACCTGGCCGCGCTCCCTAGCGTCAAAACACCGCTGTTGGTGAGGGTAACGGAACTTCCCGCATCACCTGATACAGTGCTTTCGATAAAGGTTGTTGGCGCGATATTGCCATCGTTTTGAACGGCAGTTGCAGTTCCTCCCACGGTATTCACCACATTTCCTATGTTAGATTGCCTGGAAAGCGTTGCAGGGAATGTTCCAGGAATGGCTTCATTACTGGCAAATGTTTCGACGACGACCTGAGAAAGTGGGGGACCGCTTGACGCCAATGTCGAATGCTGCGACCATGTGACTGTCGAGCCTCCATAATTTCCACAGAACAAGCGTGCTGTCCAGGCGGGGACATAGGTCGTATCTCCGTTTTGAAAGTTGAGCTGGATAGAAATATTGCTCTCATTCCAGACAACCATTTTACCACTTGCGCTACTTTGCGGAACGGAAAAAGTATTTGGTGTTGTCACACTTGGGTCAAATGTCGCAACAATTTGCATGGCTATGCCTTACTATGAAGATAGCGCATATTGAGCAGAAAAGTGATACTTCCTGCGATAAACATGGTCAAATTGAGTATGAATAAATGTGCCGCTGTCATTTCTTCCCCTTTGGTTTCCAGCCTGTCTTACGTAAAGAACCGTATATGTAAGCGTTCTTGCGCTTGCCGGTCAAGTGCTTTTTCGTGGCTTCCCTCTTTAATTTTAGCTCAAGTTTTTTGGGCATTTAGTCCTCATCGGGTATCATTTCCAGGGCTACCATATCCCAGTACATCATCTCAAAGTCGTCATTTGTCCACAAAATCATACTGCTAACCCCATAGCTAATGTATCAACGCTACCCGTATAGGCGCCTATCAATGCATCAAAGTTGATAAATGTTGAGGCAACTTTGTACAAAATAAACACGCCTAAAACAGCAAAAGCCGCTCTCCATACCAGCGCGTGAGCATCATATGCCAGGACAACAGAGAAGTCTTGGATGTAGCCTATCGGGTCTGGAATGCTCGCTCCCATCACCTGTAAAGGAGGAGGGTTGACTAAAAACGGGTTGGTAATCTCCAACTGTCTGTCTAACCATTGCAGGGTACCGGTCACACTGGCGTTAGGTTTGAGTGGATTTTGGGTGAGTGTTGGCAGTCCAGAGGGACCGCTTCCGACAAACCCCAAAGGGTTATTTGACCCGCTGGCAACGCTTCCCGCTGTCTGTCCGCCCAGGCTTCCAAAGATAGAAGCAGGATTAATCCAATGCTCATTCCAACTGATTAAGCTAGATTTCCACTGTCCAGGGGGGCAATAACGTACCTCAATATGCGGCCCCGTTGAGTACTGATCACGCGGTAATCCGTTCTCGGTCCCGATGATATCCCCGCATTGTAGCACTTGCCCGACGCTCACCCTTGAGGTAATGTGCTGGTATAACCACACAGCACCGTCGCCAGATTGCAGTTCAACCACGTCATTGATACCGTTATTGTTATGGGCAATGCGCACAATTTTCCCACCAACAGCTACTCCTACAGGTGTCCCGTAGGTCGTGGAGTAGTCTTGGCCCTTCTCGCTTGCCCCATCAAACTTGTTGGTGACGCCCGATGCGTACCACTCCCAGAGCTTCTTTTTTTGGAAAACCTGGCTAATTGTTGCCAACTAACTCACCCCTGCAAGTGCCTGTGTCGTATAACTGCTGTAGTACCATTTCAGTACTAACCAGGCAATAAGCACAAAAATGATTGCTTTCATCCAATGATTTTTAAGCCATGACATAGGTTTTTACTCCTCATATTCACTCGTGTAAGCAAGATGCTGACAATGCAAACATACGTACTTGAGCGTATACTCCTTTTGATTTGTGTCTGTTCGTCCGTTATAGTTCCGTCCTACATAGATATATTTATGTAGGTTGATGAAACATTTCAGTTTCATGGCAGTATCACCCATGCCGCTACCGCCAACTTCACCCAACGATTGACGGGCAATAGCGCAATAGCTATTAAGAAAATACCCAAACCAATGAGTATTGTCTTTAGACCAATATCGCTATAGCTCCCTAAATGTTCTTCTAATGCCCCACCTAAAGTACTTGCCATACTACCTCCCTACACTGTTGCATTATTCGTGACTGCCGGACCCGTTCCGCTCGTTATCAGGTATTTCAAACCGTTGAGATGATACCACCAGCGACCTTGCGCGCCAGGCGCTATATCCGTTGCACCATGTGGCAATACCTGAGAGAGAAAGCCGCTTGTACCACCAGGCAACTTGTAGACATACACCCCGTTCTTCTTGCTGATCTTGACCTTTTGCCCTAATAATCCGGTCGTTGGTTGCCCCGCGAGTTGGGGTTGACTTGATGGTTGCGTAGCAACGGGCGGTGTCGGCAATGGCGCAAAAGTAGTAGTCGAGGGTGCATAATAGCTAAAATCCTCGTTGACATATGTCCCGCTGGCCCCTGGTGCAGCACTGGTAGCGACGCCAGTATCTACCGCGTTTAGGCTTTGCGCACGCTTATAGAGGATGTATGCACCTATGGCCGCAACCACTAAAAGCGCATAAAGGAGAGGCTTATTACTCCAGATGTCTTTCCCTAAATCCTTGAGATCAGCCATTTGCCCTCCTTTATGTGCAATCCTCATCACTCACACCCGTATACACGCCGCTGATAGGAGCTTGCCCAAAAGCGTACTGACCGGCCGTATAAATGGTATAGACTGGATGCGTGATGATTGATTTTTGTGGCGGTATCGGTGCCTCAATATGTTGGAAATTGGTGTTTTGTATCTCTATTCCAAGCATCTTGTAAGGTATTCCCCACGGTCCAAAATCTGGCGTTACTTGCTTCGCCGGACTCGGATAGTATATCGATGGTCGCCACTCATAGGAGGCAATTTCCTCAGAAGCATAGTCCATTTTACGGTCCCCCAGTTGGATAGCCGGCAAATTTTCCTTCACTCGTTCGTCCGGTTGCAGCGTAGTCAAGGGCAGTTGTCCCCTTAAAAGCTGTCCCTAGAAGCTTATTCGCACCGGCATAGTAGGCCAAAACGATCAGCGCAAAGGCCAGGACGAACAGGTATCTGAGTGTTCGATCAGCTGTTTCCATTTTTGATTATTCCTCCTTTGGTGAGGATATCGGTCAACTCTGTTGCATGAGTTACGAGTAAAAAAGCTACTGCAAGCCACAAACCATAATAGACAAGCGACTTACCCCAACCGCTTTGGACCAACATGATAGCGAGAACAATTACCACTATCCAGGCACCTAACCATTGCGCAGCACCATTCATCCTACTGTATCCTCCGGTCCGGTAAAAAATGTCGGCCTAATAGGTGTCACTTGCGCCTGCGGGAATTGTGCGAGAAAGCCATTTTGAGAGTTCCTGGCCGGTTGCTCCACGTTGCCTTGACTCTGTAGCACCGCATTCAATGCTGCGCTACTTGCCTGGCCTGGTGCGACGGTATTGACTTGCGCTTGTGGGAATTGTGAGAGAAACGACGCACTGGCTTCCCCCGCAGTTTGTCCGCTATTGTCCCCGATATTTGCGTTTCCTGTCAGCACCAACCAGAGCCAAACAAATCTTGTATGCCCGTTCACCGGTAAGAGCATAAAGAAGAAGACAAGTAGTACCACTAAAGGAAGGATGATAGAGCCTGGTGTCGGAATGCGTCCCAACTGCGCCGTTGCACCTCTCCATACCTGACCGGACTTGTCAACAACGTTGTTTGCGCTCGTTTTGAACTTGTCCTTACGTTCCTGCTCCTGTCTTTCACGCTCCTTAATGGCCTCATCAATGAGCTTTTCCCGCTCCGACTTGTTCTTTTCCTCGGCTATTTCCTCGGCGGTGAGTGTTCGTACTTCCGGTTTTTCGCCAGTGACCGGCGTTGGAGCGTTGACACCAGGTGCGGCATGAGGCGCGCTTGCATCGGGTGGAGGCGCGATAGGCTCTTCATTGACAACAATTGTTTGATTGAGCGCATCGTCAATTGTTGCCATGCTTCCTTGTCTTTTGGGCATTTCTTCCTCCTTTAAGCTAGTGCTGCGCTTATAGCTACTGGCATATACACCAGGTACGAACCATTCTTATATGCTCCCCAGGCATTCCACCCTGACGACTTCCAGATTTGGAATGCTGCATGTGCATTATAGGACGCATCGTTAAGCAGTCGGTTGCGATCATACTGCGGATGCGCAAGTACGTTGATTTGCCATAGACCGCAACTATTCTCGAGATCCCCTGGCCCGCCGGGATTGTAGGCTCCTACCCTTCCCCCGCTTTCCGCTTCCGCTACAGCAATGGCTATATTGAGATCGTTACCCGCGAAGCCCGCAGCCCTCGCATGTCCCGCTATGCGTGATGCTGAAAGTGTCGTTGTACTACCAGTTGTCGCATTCGTTGTATTAGTATCTGGCAAACTGTTTGGATTGATACGCGGGGCGCCCTCTACCATGTCGGACGGGTCAATCAGCGCACCGAGCATGGAGCCGATGCGTCCACTGACACCGGCGGCAATCAAGAGGAAGCCGACCACGGAACTTGCAAACAGTTTACTTGCATCCATCCTTCACTCCGTTCGAGGACAAGATTTAGCTCACCTTCAGGCCAGCAGTATTGATACTCACTAAGAACGTTTCAACGCGCGGCGTCAGGTTGGTCGTTGTCACAGCACCTACCTGGTACGAGTGCGTCGCTGCGGGGAAGCCACCAGGATACATGTTGAGGTACTGCCCCCCGTTCCGATTATCGGCATCAATAACACCGCGCCCAACTCCGTCAACCCAGACGATCACACCTGGATCCAAGTCTTGCCCATGTGGGCGTCTCATCATCCGATCATAGTAATCATAAATCGAGATGTTGTTGGAAATGTTCCAGTTCAGCCAGGTCTGCTGGCCCACCTGGTCAGGTCCAAGTGTGAAACCGGTGATGTTACCATGTGTTGCGAAAGTGTTTGATTGCACTCCGTCAATGAGGAGCGACACCACATACCAGTGTTGCAATTTGGTTGAGATAGTCTGCCGCTGGATAGTATTCGCGCTAAAAGGCGTGAGCGGCGTATCCCAGTAGTACTGCAAAGTTGGCTCATTTTGCCACTGCAAAGACAAGGGCGAAGGGGTATCCGTCGTACTCCCGTCCAGGTATACCACGTCCACATTCACCTGACTAGTAGCCTGACCGGAGGCGGCCGCAATCTGTGCGGCGGTGATTGTTCCGCCTGTTGAACTGACCGTTGCGACACCGGCTGCGCTACTAATCGGATTGAGCAACGGGTCATAGCCGATCATCGCACTCGCACACGTGAGTTTCAGCTGTGGCTTGTTTCCGACGCCGGAAAGAGGCAAGACACCAGGGACAGTATCACGCCCGAGTGCATTAAGCGGTAGGTACATCTTACCATACCAGTCATTGTACGTTGCATTGTCGGCCACTATCGGTTGCGTTCCGACGATGTTAGCGGCAATGGCCGAATCATTGACCCCTGCAATGACCTGGTTTCTCTGGCCTTTTCCAAAGCCTGTAAGCTGGTCCAAGACCTTCAGCAAGTAGGGATGGGTGCGTACTTGCGGACCGTTATAGAGTAACTGCAACTCAGAGAACAGACTCCACGGCGCGGCCTGGTTGACCACGTAGGTTGTACTGGAAAGTTTGAAACTGACGGAATAGGTAATAAGTAAGCCGATGGCAAATCCTGGCACCGTGGGCAAATCAAAGTAAAGTGTTGTTCCAGGTGAGTAGGCGGCGTAGACACCGGAGCCACCGGTAACGGGGCAATAGGCTATTTTCTCGACCGACTTGCGCATGAATTGCCGATTTTGGGTAACAGCGGCGTTTTGAACTTCTTGCGCGACAATTGCTTGCTGCGAAGGAGACAGACCGCGCATGTACTGCGCCTGCTCATTTGGTGGAAGAGCGGCCAGCTGCGCCGGTGTCAGTGAAAGCATGGTTGCATTGGTTTGCATTGAAGCCATGTACGAGTCCTCCTATTGTGGCTCGGCGTGGCTTTGGATCCACGACGCTACATTACCGATAATATTTCCTCCGAATTTGTTACGGAGAAACGCCAGGACGGCGAAACCAACGATCAGGATAAGAAATATCCAGACCATTGTCCAAAAGAATTGTTCGACAAAAGCCAAAGAACCACGAAGCATAGATGCTTCCTCCTTGTGTTCTCAGCCTTACCAGCGAGCCCGGGTAGAAAGGAGAATAAACAGCCCGTTCACTGGCAAGGCTCAAAGTACAATCAACGTAAAAAACTTTGTATATTCTTAAAGTATTGCGGCTCACCTCGGCTATTTTGGTGAGCGTAATAAAAGCCGTATTGATCCCCAGGGTCATCGACTTTGAACTTAAGTAGGTCGTCTCGTATCATCTTATCGTACCTCCCGTCAAGGTAAAATCCGAGTCGGTGGACTGACTGCTTATACGCGTTTTGGGGTATTCTTGCAAGCTCTTGAGTTGAGACAACTGTTCCGACAGGTAGCGATCTACCAGTCTTCTGTATGATGTTGAACTCATCGCTGTACTCCCCCCGCTTATATACGAGACTGTACAATTCGTCAATAACGAGTATTGCTGGTGCATCATGCCGTACCCTCCAAAGCCATTTTTCGATTTCCTCTGGTAACAATTTGACTGCTTGCCATACCTGGTATCGTTCCCCGCTCCTCGGTTTACGCGGTGCATAGTCCGACTGAACAATTCCTTTATAGTCATCAAAGTCACCATCCATCTTACTGTCGAAAATGTAGTGTCTGCTCGTTGGGAATAAGCGGCCCAGGCGTATATCCAGGGCTTTCGCCGCCGTTGTCTTCCCCGAGCCGCTTGTCCCCGCCAGGAGCCAACGGTCCCCCGCTTTCACCTTCACTCTTGAGGCGGAACGTGAGATCACCAACGGTGCCGGTTGCGTCCTCGGCCTCAATGCATATGGTTGCATACTTTATCGCCTCTCGACTGAAACCGGCCAGTATCCAGAGTAAATGCAAGTTCGGGTCCCCGCCTTTTGGAGGTCTACAAACAGCAATAGCGCGTTCCTTGCCTTGCTCTTTGGTGATTTTCTTTTCCATGTCAAGTAGTACCTGCCTGGTGAATGGCTTTGCGAGAATGCGGTATCCTTGCCCGATACTAGCGTACTGTTCGAGCCACATTTGCCACAATTGCAGTATCAATTCCTCTTGCTTCTCCGGTGTGATCTCGAAGATTTGGCCGTTTATCTCAATGTTCATGCAACCACCTTAAGCTGGTACCGTGTGGTCGTTTCTATCTCTCCATATATGACCATCTTGCCAAACTTTCACGGTTTTATACTTTACGTTGGGATAGTGTCGCCTGAATGCAACGTGTGCGCCTATCTTTGGTAAAAGTAAAGTACAATATTGGTCTTGCGCATTAAACCAAACGAATAAAAGATGCGTTAAGTCACTCATATCGGCCTTCCTCCCTTGCCAGCGGCTATCCTGGCCTCCCGTTGCATTTGCCGCAGGCGTGGGCGCGGGCTTCCTTTGAGCATTTGATAGGTACGAATGGCCCGCGGTGCAACGATTGCCGCGACCTGAATATAGATATCAGAGTCAACCAGGATACGTACCGACGCCGCTACTTCCGCATTCTTTTGCCCCTGCTTGAGCATGAGACGGGCTAGGACCGATACCTCATCGTCGTCAATATTGCCCCAGATAGGTTGCCTGTCCTCCGACATACAGTAGAGCCAAATACCCTCATCCAGGTAGCCAAAATCATCTTGCAAGGCTTGTTTGAGCGGCTCAAAGAGTTCGATTACTTCTTTTTGAGAGAGCTTTGAGGCTTCTCGCTTGAAGTATTTTTCTCCGAAACCTGGCTGTTTGGCTCCCGTTTTCTCCACTGGCCGTTGGGTTTGCGTGCGAGATAGAAGCTTGCTGTAGTCTTCTTCTGAGACGAACTCCCTCCGGTTTTGCTTGAGCCTGAAGACTTTTTCGCCTTTGTTGGTACTTGGGTAGTAGTCTTCTTTATACTTTGGCGGCGGTTGCTGTTTGGCAAGACTTACTTCTCCTTCCTCAAACTCAAAGTCCGGCTCCTCTATACGAGGAGGTACCGGATCGTCCGTTTCTAAGCCTCCTGCTTGACGGGTTCCTGAGTCTCTTGTTTCTGCAAGGTCAACAGGGCTGCCGTCACTTTCGCCAGGTCGTCCAGTTGGGCGTCCGATTCGTCCAAACTCTTGAGAAGCGCTTCGTTGGTTGTTGCCAAATTTTCGGTCGATTGCTGCAAGGTGCTCGACGTCTCTTTTAATGCCTTGGTCGTTTCGTCCATTGTCCGAAAGACGATATCCAGCCGTTCCGATTGCGCGGTCACCGTGTCCGCCAGTATCTTCACCTGTTTGACCAGCTCCTCTATCTCCATTGCGAAGTTCTCTCCTTCTATTTCTAAGCTCTTCAACTTTGTCGAGATCTGCTTTTTCTTTTTGCTCGTCCATTATCTAGTCTCCAAACCATGTCCAGGTAGGGGTAGCAACAGTATAGGCAATGGTAATAGTTTGCCCCGCCGCAACACGATAGGCCCCTGCCGTTGTTTCCCCTGTGCTACTTCCTCCAATACTGATAGCAGAGATAGTTGCGCCAGCAAGCGAGATATATACGGTACAATCCACTCCGTAGGCGTTCGTGTAGGCTACCCCTGTTGCTGGTACCGCTGGTGGTCCTAATACCCCAACGGGATTATAGCCGGTGTTGTTTTTGATCTTGAATCCTGAGCCGGAAGCACCGTTTAAGGCAAGGCCATTGTTAACATTTCCAGCTAGCATACAATCGGCTACAAGGCCGTTCGTGTATGTTGCAGCGTCAAAATTAATCCCGTTTGATTGTGTGCTTCCCTGTTGCCAGCCATTTGTACAGCGACATCCAACGATACTGAAAGCACCGGAAGCCATGCCTGAAGCTATCTCTATACCGCTCCTGGTCCCTGAAGCGGTCTGCGAATTAGCTATCACATCACAATTATCTACATGGATATCCAGGCCCCCCGCGATCCTGAAACCTGCTAAACCATTGTGTAGCGATTTGTGGCCTACGAAACGGATACCTTGTGTGAGCCCTCCGCTACCACCATCAATCAAAACACCATAATTGATAGATGTGCCTGACCAGCCATTCGTAAAAGTGAGGCCAACAATATCCCCGCCAGCGCTAGAAATCTTGATGCCATTATCTCCACTGGTATCAAACTCCGCATTGACAAAGAAGCCGAAGCGGCATTGCTGATTTGCCGGTGGAGCGACACTGAAGCCATTGGTATAGTGCTCAAAGTCGCAGTTCTGAATGACGAAGTTCTCGCCGCCGAGCCAGGCTATACCGGCGCCATTGTTGGAAACCACTGGATTATCAGCAAGCACATTGTTGAGATAGCAATCAAAACCATTACTCAGTGTGCTTTCGTAGACAATTCCATTTTCCGAGGTATCGCGTAGATCACTATCATCTATCCAGGTTGCGGTCGAGTTATAGACATGAATTGATCTAAACTGGTTCTGTGTGCGGATGCGTTCTACATGAGTTCTGAGGCACTTTTGCAGCTTAATGGCTGCGTTTGCTGTCTTCTGATTAGCGCTAGAAAACTGGATATCAGCAATACGTACATCCGCAATGGTGTTAATATTATCGCCTATAGTCAACATTGCTATTGTTTCATGCCCTGCTGTGGTCTGAAAAATAGTAGCGCCAGCGCCAGCCGCCAGGAGAGAAACGCCGCTTTTTGTGATGGTTAATCCTGTAGAAAAATTCCAGATACCTGCGTCACAATAGATTATTCCGCCTGTAGATGGGAGAGCATTAATTGCTAGTTGGATAGTGGCATCGGTGCGCGGCCCAAAGTCTGAAGCGCTAGTAACAAGTGCTTGTGTATCAGCAACAAATATGCCAGGCGTCGCAGTAAACATTAGGCTATCACCTCCTTCGTCCATTAGCTAATCTCCAAACCATGTCCAGGTAGGCGCACCGCCTGCATAGGTAAATTTCACGCCGCCACCCACTGGAATACGAAAGTCCCCCCAACTGCTTATGCCAATTTGCAGATTCGTATTGACATACACGCCTGATGCTCCCGCTATTTGCACCTGCGTAATCGCACTGGTGCTGTTTGCGACAAAGGCGGTCACATCTACCCCTGTCGTGTTGACAACTGCAACACCCGAAGCAGGAAAGCCAGGTGTTGTCACCTGCCCAACAGGGTTGTAGCCCATATTATCCTTGATTTGGGAAGAGGCTCCAACAATAGTGATCGTCTTTCCTGAAGGAATGCTGTTGTGATGGATCATATTATTGTTGGCACCTGTTGCTTCGATCAAGTTACCGGCGGTCAAGGTGTTATCATGAATATCGCAGAATGTACCGGCACAAGAGATACCGTTGGTAGCTCCGGCCAGGGTGTTGTCATGGATTTGGAGGAGGGTACAAGCACTATTGGCAGTGATGCTGTTTGGTCCTCCCGTTATAAAATTGTCCGCAATGACTCCGCTTGTCATGCCGAAACAGGCGATATTATCATGTGTACTGGCAGTACTAAGCTGGTTGCCAACGACCACACTACTCCCACTATCAATCTCAATATCATTTAGTCCGTTCGCAAAAGCATTGATACCCATAATCGTATTTTTAGCGCCATTGATAAGAATACCATCATTGCCGTTGGTTTCCCATTCGCCACCAATGATCTGTGTATTCGTCCCCGACACCTGATTAAAGCCATTGGTTCCACAAAAGTAGGCGTGGCAGTCAATGAATTTATTGTTACTGCCGGAGTTCGTAATCCCATGCCTGGTAGTATTTTTTGCGCTATTTCCCGCGGTAATTACTCGATGGAACTCGCTATCGGTTACACTTCCACCAATCACCAGGTTATCGGTCGCGGTACTATTCATGCCACATTGGACAAATCTTACATCATCACAGAATAGCTCTACTATTGTACCGGTGAGATTAAGACCGATACCACCAAACTGCTGAAACACCACTCGATGCAAAATGCCTTGTGTTCCCGCCCAGGTCGCACCTCCTCCAGTACTGGATACGCTATTTCTGCCTTGAAAAGTGATACCCGACACAAGACAATGAGATGCCGCACTACTGACAGACAAGGCATAGGTCGGGTCTGCTGAGGAGGTGTTGATAATTGTGGTGTTATAGTTTCCAAGTGAGACAAGAGCAACATTAGGAGAGATGATACTGATTTGCTTGGAAATGGTATAGTTGCCCGCTGCAATATAGATAATAGCAGAGGTTCCACCGGCTGTTATGGCCGCCGCAATAGCTGTATCATTCTGGCTTGCGGAGGAGGAGGGTGAAAAGCCAAAATCTGAAGCATACAACACCAGGGGTTGCGTATCAGCAACAAACATTCCAGGCGTTGTTGTAAACATTAGGCAATCACCTCGTCAGTACACTTGACATAAAGTGGAGTTGTACCACTGGTTTGGTTCGTGGCAAAAACTCGTATGCCTTCAGGTAATCCGAGGTTTACCCATACTTGCGCTTGGACAGTACCAGAGCCATAGTCTTCAAAGGAGAGTGCAAGGGAAGAAGAGGGAAGCCAGATATAGATGTGCTTACGTTCCTGGTAATCAATGACGTATGGCATGGTGGAGGAGAGTTGTACCAAGTGGAAGAGAGGAGGTCTACCCTCGATGAGCGTATGAAGGTTTCTATTGAGGTGTTGTAATTCTTCTAAGATTTGTTCATCAAGTTTTTCGAGTGTGGGCATACATCATCCCTCTACTGGACGGTGTTACCCACACTAAAAAAAGACGCACTACCTTATCTTACAGTGTGGGTAGTGCGTCCGTCCTGTCAGATTCCATTATCTCACAGGTGGAGGGACTTGTCAAGTGCTATCAAGACACAAAGAAACCGGCCAGGCTCCAAAGACGGAACGCTGGCTGGCTTAGAGACTATTCGGCATCCCTTTTGAGCAGTTCCACCACCTGCTCTAGTTCGCTTATGAGCGTCGCACGGACGCCCTTTTCGCGGTATGCATTCCAATCTGCATTATCGGTCTTTTCCTCTTCGCGGTTGACCCAATTAGCCAATCGCTTTATAGCACTTTTGAATAGCCCTGCCTCCGAGTTCATTGGAGGATAAGAGGCCCCATCCTCCAATTCAACCCTCACCCGAAAGTTCGGGTACTGTCCCGTTAAATTCGCCATTTCCTTCTCCTTTGCCCTCGCGGGGAGGGCGATCACTCTTATGCCTCTTCCGCTACCTGGAAGGGATTATCATTGTTTTCATGGGCTACTGAAGGCGCCTCGTTCGATGCTACCAGGGTAGCAATCGACGCCACCGTACCGCGCAGTGCGGCCGTTTCATGCTTGGTCAGCGGGCGTTTGAGCCGAGCAAGTTTCGCCAGGTAAGCGGATGCCTCTCCAAAGAGAGTATTTCGTGCGGAGATCATTTCCTCAAAGGTTTCATGGTCAATCATGGTTGTTTGTCCTTTCTTCTCAGGTCTAAATGGTAGACGCCATTCAAGCGTACTACCTGTCTCATCATTTTTTCGTAGTTTATCCAGTAGGTCCCGTCCTGGAACCGGCGGTACACCTTCCTACTGAGAGGCTTTGTACCATCATCCAGGTAGGCTCTAATGGTCCGATTTGTCAGCGTTTCGTAGCCTCTCATCCAGGGAAACTACTCCAATAATCAACTTTCTCACTTGTAGTACCCCACCCGCCAGGATTGAGTGGGGACGTAGGAAGCATATGGGGAAGCCGCATTTCAGATCGTACTTGTTCGACTGGCGTTCCATCGGGGAGCGTTATTTCGCTCGCACTAACGTAAAAGTGGTTAAATGTTTGCTGCGACTCGATACCATAATCGTAGCTCCATCCTGGCTCAGCGATTGAGAAAACAGTTAGACGGCGTTTTGCACTCCGTGGGAACGGGCGATCACGCTCGTCTAATAGATCGCCTTCCCAAATGACCTCATCTCCGATACTCAGCTTTTTCATCTCGTTACTCCTTGTAGCGCGTTCTTTCTCGTCCAAAACTCACTTAATTCATACTCAGACCTTACCACGACACCAGCATCCTGTCAAGTGTTTTTGCCCTCAAATTGGCTGGTTTTTGACAATTTCACGATATTTCCTAGTGAAATATATCCGTTGATCTATGCCGTATCCAGGAGCTTTTACTCTGAGTTTTCGCTCGCTGTACGCTTCCTCTCCGATAAAACGGTTCTCTTCCGCATAGACATTGGTATAGGTTTTTTCCTTCCATTGCCCCATTTGAGGACCAATGTTACGATAAAGCTCGCCGCTATTACTACCTCTATCGCTAGTATCAACAGCATAGCAGTCAATGTAGCTACGTATAATATGGTATCCATGTTCCATTTCCATTCGCATTCTATGGTACAATTCCCTGCGCATTTCAGCCACGATGTAGCTTCCTATATAGGAAAGAGCGGTACTTTCCTTGTCATACTCTGGCCTGATTGCGTAGTCACTGAACTTTCTGTCTCCATCCTCTTGCCAGTGCATCATTAAAGGAATATCGCCTTTTTGCACCTCAGAGATGTGTACCAGATGATATTGTTCCGGCTGTCTGAGGAAGCGGCCAGGCAGTCCGACCATCATACTCTTGATGATATCGGCCAGGTGCTTATCGCCGCGTTGCGCTTGAAAGTGCTTTTCCAGCAGGATATCACTCCACATTTCCATAAAGTTGCTCATCTCCCTGAAGCCGTAGCCCCGTATGATCTTGACCAATTGGTAACCCGCCTCTAAGCAATCAAGCAATTCGCCAGTCCATAACCATCTGGTGATGACTTCGCCTGGTACTACTTTCCCAATTTGAATAGGGTGTAGAGGAAGAGGAACAGCCACCAACACACATTGCCAATAGCCAGTAGCATAGTCCAGACATTCGGCGAGAGAAGGGCCACTACGAGTAAAAGGACAATAGAAAGGGGAAGGAACACGGCGGGAATGATAAGCATAGGCTTTGTTCTTGTCGAATTCCTTGACAGTCCGATAGAAACGGGGGGTTGCAGTATCAATCCTACCCCCAGTGTGGTTGTCCAAAATGTCGCGTCTGAGCCATACCGAAGGCCGAGATATTCCCAAAGGGGTGGGGAGTGTAGCACGAAGGATTTTTTCACTAAGGCTTGCCGGTGTAGTAGACTCAAAGCCAAATATTCTAAATATATGGCCGATGTTTGAGACAAGACTTGCGGTTGGTTCATTATCCCACCTCCATGTTTTAGCGGGTACGAGGAAGCCTGATCTTCTCTTATTCGACAGCCGTAGTGCGGCTATATTGCCTTGCCTACTGAGATAAGGATTCGCCCTATCATCCCCCAACAGTTCGTTGGCATAGCTAAATTCATGCTCATTCAGCGGGTCTTTACAGAGCAAGAACAAACCATTCTTTGATACACATTGTATCATTTCCTCCATACCAAAGTTCTCTGGGTGATAGGACGTGTGTATTGTTTGAGAACTTGCGTCAAAGTACGTTGGTACATGTCGGATACCTGGTTTGTCTTCCCAGGGATGCCATAAGCTTGAATGGATGTTGCGCCATTCTCCGTCTTCATCAAACACATTAAATGACCTTTTTTCATCGAACTTTACGCACTACAATTCCGGTCACATGTTCCGGTATCACATTCAATCCCAACAGTTCTTTCGCCAGGTAGGGCGTATTATCGGGGTCTGTAGTGATATCCTTGAGCTTGCCACCCTCGTCATTCCAGAGAGCAATAGCCACGTGCTGTACGTCTCGCTGCGTTACCAGTCCGAAGCCGGTCCCTCCAATAGTGCCATCTGAATGAGCTTTTCCGCAGAAGAGAATGTACAATTCCTTGATCTTTTCATCTTTGAGGAGGTCAAGCAATTCATCCCAGGTAGGCCCGATAAAGTCGGAATCGTAGTCTTCAGAGTTGGGACAATAGCCCAGGGCGTATTCTTCCTCAAAGACATTTGATGGATGTGTTTTCGTCATACATTGCCTTTTAAACGCACGAATGCACTACTCTCAACAGTTCAAGAGCCAGTTAAGGGTAGTGCACTCTTAGAAGATGATTAGCCTATTTCAGTGTTCTCGACACTGTAGGCGGGCGGGTATGGTTCCGCTTTTGCCAGAGATACCGCGCTCAGGTTGATGTGCGGGTCATTGCATTCTCGCTCGGCAGTCTCATACTGGCTGTAGAGGTTCGAACACATCCATTCGATGTCATGGGCCAGCAAAGCCGCTTGCTTGAGGGCAAAGCCTATTTCATGGATGCTAGGCTTCTGGTATTGGGCAAATATGCCCATGCCCATGATCGAGTGTAGTTGGCGACAAAAGTTCTGAAGTTCGGCCATCTGGCGGTCGGTTACTGCTGGATAAGTGATATCCATTATTTTGCCCTCTCCTTCAGCTGTTTCTTCAGGTCCAAGTCAACATTAAGTATCCTGTGAGCGTTATCTTCTCCTATCTCTACCCGATAGGTGATAGGCTGCGCAAAAAGGAACCAGCCACGATTGTTGAGAATGTGGTAGACGTGCCTGGCCAGTCCGGCCCCTGAAGACTTCACGCAGACAATCGGCTCGCCCTTGGTCTCGGAGTCTTCAATCAGCATCCTGACCTGGAAGTACCCTTCCTGGTGCCACAGCTGGTCTTTGCCCTTCCATCCACCAGGCTGCTCAAAAAGCATCATCCCATAGACTTTGACCGTCCGACCGGCGAAAGCCTTGATGTTTTTGGGCTCTCTGCCGTAATATGCGTCGGCGAGCATCTCTCGATCCTGGTTGCTGTAATTGTGGATGAGCAGCTGCTCATGGAGCGGGAGATTAGTACCATCCCGCAAGGGTGCTACTAGCATATCCAGGGCCGAGTATGGTATAATGTCCGTAGAGGCGACCGTTTCAGTGTCGTCATATATTGCTACGTCCGTTTCAGTGCTTCCAATTCTTGAGGTTACTGCCATAACCTCTTGCCCGTTATTTTGGCTCATATAACACTACTTTCTTTTCAAGTATATCTAAACGCGCTACAATTGACTGCTGTTCACTCTCAAAGTGTTTGAGCATCGCCAGGAATGACCATGACTCTTTCTCAAAGGAGGCCATACGTTGCTCTACCACATTGCTCAGTTCTTGCCCCTCGACATAGCCTCGTAGTCGGAGAAGCATCAATCCGACGAACTGCCTGAGCGTCTTGATCTCTTCAACAAGCTCCTTTTGAGAGGCTTTATTGAGATCACTCACTGCCGATTGTGGCATAACCAAATCCTTATCCATTAGTATTCATCCTCCTTTTTGCTATCCGGTAAATCGGTAATCTCGATTCTGAGTGCATCAGACACTAGATCGAGACGATGTTCAACACTTTCAATCTTGTCCTCTATCTTTTGGATGCGCTTTGCCGGATTCTCTGCAAAGTATGTTTTGAGCATTCCTTCAAGCATCTCGATTCGTTTTGCGAGTCTATCAAATGTGTCAAAAAGGCGTATCACAGTAGAGGCAAGTTCCTTCAACATGTCAGTTTGCTGCTGCTGAATACGAGCAACCGTAGCAACATTCCTGACCACTTGCGCAAGCTCATCAGCTAGTTTTACCAGAGTCAACATGTGCATCTTTCTCCTTCTAATCCCAACTAGCGGGCATCGGCACTCGCACAGCGACCTCTTGCGCCTCCAGGAGCGCCATACCTACCCCACCGCAAGAGGAGACAATAGCCAGCAATTCGGCCCCATTCAGCGAGCGAATGAAGCTCTTGAGCCTTTCCGCCTCTTTGCGTTTGAGACAATTTTGCTCCTTCAAATGATCGAAGCCCTTTAGTACACTGTCTCGTATTTCTTCAATTTCTTGCATCAATTCAATTCCTTTTTAGAGAGAACAAAGGGCAGGGGAACGCAAACTGTAAGCCTGCCCTCCATTCCGGTTTCAACGTGTCTCGTGTGTGATATGTCTCGTAGTATTCATCCTTTAGTGGAAATACCCTTTTTAGGGGCCTCGCATCGGTGCCACCTCCTTTCCTTCCATTCAACCCTTTAAGCATACCATCATACCAGCACTTTAGGCAATAGGACAAATGGGCTAAAAGTTATCCACATTGAATGTGGATAAGTATGTGGATAACTTGGGTGAAAGTGCCTGAGTCCTGTGGAAAACCCCGATGTTACTTTTGAGGGAGTACTAAGAAGAAGTAAGTTGACTGCCTGATTGAATAGGTTGACAAGGGTGCTATACTAAGAGCATGAAACCATTAGCACACTGTATACAGCGTCCAGGAAGGCCAGGTCGACCGATCATAGGGAAAGTAGCAGGAAACAAGTCTGCTGCGCTCACATTGCCTCGGTTGCACCGGCCTCGACCCGTTTGAGGGTACTGCAAGGTGGGTATCGGGGCTGATCTGGCCTATAGACGCATTAGTTGCACCGGCCCGTTTGAGGGTACTGTTAAGGCTGCACCAGGAAGAGGAACATCGCATAGGCCCCCACGTAGCACCCTAAGAAGAACAGCGTCAGCCCTGCCGTGAGGAGATACCAAAACACTCTACTCGACATAACTATGATGCAACTCTCTTTCCAGATCATCACGAATAGACCAGGCATGACGCAGCGCGGCTTCAAGCTGCAGTATCTTTACATTCGCCTGGACATTTCTTCCTATCCATCCCGATAGGAAACCAATAGCCACCCCAAAAAACAGTGTCAACAACCATCTTGACATAATCATGCACCCTCCAGGACAGACCATCCATAACGGCCAGACCGCCCGAACAATATAACAAAATACCACATATTCTCACTTTGCACATAGTAAACAGTGAAGATATACGGCTCAACGGCAAGCGATACCGTTAGATTACTCGACATACTCAATCACTCACTTCCATCACGAACGCTTGAGCTTTCCACCAGTCATTTGGGCTATATATAACGAACAACCACATACGTGCATTTGGCACATAGTGAACGCTGAAGACGTAGGGCACGACCGCGAGTACTACCATCATCATTAAACCTCCAACACATACCCATTAAGCAATACACCAGGGCCATCAACAAACATCACCCAGCAAGACACACTCTTGCTGAAGAAGAGAGAGAAGGAGAAGCCGTCGAGCCAAAAATCCACTTGTTTCATAAACTACTACGCTTTCTCCAATACGATTGCTTTATAGACAGCACCTTGAGTAATAACATCCATCAAATAGTCCAGCTCTCTCCTGACCAAGATAATCTCCAAGTAAGGAGGCCCAAACACCAGATAAAAGAACACCACACCAGGGAAGAACTCTGATCGACGCTTCTTAATTGCTACCATTAGACTACTACCCCCTTCATAGGTACCCACCGGAGCGGTACCCAGTACAATGGACGAACTTTGTTAGAACAATGTATCAGGAGATGTCAAAACATCGTCAAGGCTCGGGTGAGGGATAGAGTGCCAGGCGGGAGACCTGTCAGGATACTGCTCCCGCATATGCTCGTAACACTTTACACACGCCCAAATACCCTTACCAGTCGTAGTGCCCCAACAACGGCAATCGGCCACTATTCCGCACTCCTGACAGACACGCCTTTTATACCTCGGATACATAAACTATATCTCCCAAATAGGCAATACGGGTCCGGAGACAACAGAACGCTGCTTCTGCAGTAAGTTTGTGACAACATACCCCTTCACTTTCAACTTCTGACAATAGACTTCTTTCCTGTCGGGGACGTCATCAGCAGTAACTCCTTGCTCAAGCAAACGGACATCAACAGTATAGTTCAATAGAAACTCATCTGTAGCAGTCATGGAGCGGTACCCTTGTTGGTGTGTCTTGGCATTGTCTCTCAACTGCTTATATGCACGTTGCGGTGTCAAAGATGTAGCTGCTACTGTAGCCATCTTATCCTTATCACTAACCATAGCAAAAATGCAATATGTCCTGTCCTTCTGCAAGCCTATATGTCTCAAAACTTCACCCCTCGTCTTTCTTCTCAAGTCTTTCATAACAACTCCTTACAATAGGTACTAAAAGGGGAGTAGGGAGCCCCCCTATACACCAATTGTAACACACACTGTCAACCC